>OLNH01000038.1_pt1 | contig 116604 bp, 94 predicted proteins | sample 1643101 | NCBI WGS metagenome assembly OLNH01 (sample SAMEA3136758, study PRJEB25190) | human gut metagenome | biome: human gut; feature: human-associated habitat; material: faeces | place: Austria | collected 2013 | reverse complement strand
GGGCCAGCCCGTGGGAGGCCAGGGCGCCGCTGACCGGTGGACGGCACCGAGCCGTGCGCTTGGACTGAGAAGGGGGAGGCCTCGCGGCCTCCCCCTTTTTCGTTTGGGCGTTGTAAACCTAAAGCCCCTACGGCTTAATTGTCTTTTCTATTTGAAGAAAATAAAACGAATGACCAGCGCGATTGCCGCGATGGCAATGATCAAGAGCGCGATTTGGAGCCGGTGCTGTTTGCGTCGTCTGTTAGACGATATAAATATCGATTTTCCTTGCTTCGGCGTCTCTAAATAGCGGGCAGAATGCGTTAGGGTCTGCTTAGGGCGAGGCTCTCTTCGTTGTTGCTTAGCGGGTGTTTGGGCCTGCTCCTGGTTGCATGCGCTGTTTTTGGATAAGGGGGCATCTTTGAGATGCGCCGATTCGCTCGGTGCGACGCCCATATGTTTGCGACCTGATTGAGATTCTTCAAGGGTTTGATAACGATTGCGAGTTACATATTCAGGCTCTGTATCGTCAATAGGCTCTTGGGAAATATGGGGACGATGGTAGCGTATGGTCTGCGGATAGGTTGATTTATCGTTCTGCATCTGATCATACGAATTGTCGGAGGCTTGATCGTCCATGATGCCCTTAGGTTGTCATTAATATTGTGTATACGCTCATTGTAAGCCCCAGCTTTGTTTAGCTAGGGCACATTTGGTATTTAAGGCACGGTTCAAAGAACCTTGACCTCATTAAACCTTAGTCACACAGACTTAGATATGCTTATAGATAGAGACTCAAAAAACTTTATATCAAAATGTATATATAAGAAATGGATGGGCATATATTAAAGCGTCAAAAGAAGTCCCTGCCACCTAGAAGATGGCTCGGCAGTCCCTTAAAGGAGTGGTAGTCATGGCAAGCATGGTTCCTTATCGTTCGGTTTTTGGTGTTCGTCCCTCTGCTAGCTCGTTGTTCGATCTGTTTGATGATATGACCGATCTGGCAAACAACTCGATCGCCTCCAAGGCGTTTCCCGTTGATGTTGAGGACAAGGGCGACGGTTACGAGGTCAAGGCTTATTTGACCGGCGTCGCGAAGGACGACATCGACGTTGAGCTTAATGAGGGTCGTCTTTCCATTAGCGTGAATGTTGAGGAGAGCGAAGAGAATAAGGACAAGAACTACCTGCAGAAGGAGTTTTGCTCTTACAGCGCGACGCGCGGTGTGTACCTGAAGGATGCTTCGAGCGAGGGCCTTTCTGCAAAGTATGCTGACGGCATCCTTACCGTTACGGTTCCTAAGATTGTCGAGAAGAAGAACGTTACGAAGATTTTCATCGACTAACGTTATCGGCCATTAACATCGGTGCCTGAGCTAAGGGGGCTGGGAAGCGATTCCCGGCCCCCTTTTCTATTTGAGACAGCCTACTGAATATTTGAGACGGCCTACTGAATGGTCATGGGCCGATATTGCCCGGCGGGACGTATTGTGAGTTTATGTGGCCCCTCAACGCGGGTGGCGGTGCTACCAAGCTCGTTGTCGAGTGTTGCCCCAAGTGAGCTTGCGTAGCTTTTGACGGTAAGGCTTGGGCGATTGTTGTCTTGGCTAATGTGCATCGCGATAAGCTGCTCGGTGCGATCGGTTACCAGCGCGCGTGCGGCATCGGCGGCCTGATCGTTGGAGAGATGCCCTTTTGCAGACAGGATGCGCTCCTGAAGAAAGCGAGGATAGTCTCCTTGACGCAGCATGGCTACATCGTGGTTGCTTTCGAGCGCGAGAATGCGACAGTCCTTGAGCGTATCGATGGCATGCTTCGACAACTCGCCGGTGTCGGTGGCAAAGCCAATCGAATCACCCTGGGCATCAAAACGGTAGCCGACAGGATTGACGACGTCGTGCGATGTCGAATACGTTTGAATGTGGACCCCGGCAATAGAGAGGGCGTCACCTGGGTCGAATTCCTCAACAGACAGATGTGCGAGGCTTTCCTTTGATGCGAGCGTGCCTCTGCTGGAAAAGACCGGTCCGTTCCAATGTTTACACCACACCTCAAGCCCCTTAATGTGGTCGCTGTGCTCATGGGTGACAACAAGGGCGGACACGTCGTCTGCCGAAAGGCCGAGCTCAGCCATGCGTTTGAGTGTTTCGCGGCGGGACAGTCCGTCGTCGACCATAATGAGCCCCTGCGGGCCCTCGATGAGTGCGCAGTTGCCTTTAGAGCCGCTGCCGAGGATATGAAGGTGCAGGCGAGACATAAGATTCCAAAGGATACAATGAGTGCTGACGAATAGAGGAGGAAGCGAATGCCAACGGTATCACAGCATTACGGACACCATGCCGTACCCGGGGCAGTCGATGAGACCCGGACGAGGCAGCAGGCTGCTCCTGTGGTGCTCATGGTATCAGGCGGTGCGGACTCGACGGCACTGCTTCTTATGGCGTGCACATCAAAGCTGGATATCCAAGATGGACGCGGCGTTGCCCCCATTGCTCGCGAGCGCCTACATGTGCTTCATGTAAACCATCACCTGCGAGGCAAGGCGTCCGACGGCGACGAGGCCTTTGTGCGCGAGCTCTGCGCACAATATGGCTTGCCGCTGTGTGTGGAGCACGCCTATTTTGATGGGGAGTCGGGCAATATCGAGGCGGCTGCGCGCGAGGTGCGTTATGCCGCGGCGCGAAGGTATGTTCGTGAGCTTTGTGCCAAGATGGGGGCGCCGAGAACGGCGGCGCGCATCTGTACTGCCCATACCTCTTCAGACCGCGCGGAAACATTTTTGATGAACGCCATTAAGGGGTCGGGCCCTGCTGGGCTCTCGAGCATTCCCCGCCGAAGGAATATTGTGGTACGCCCCTTGCTCGACCTAACTCATGGCGAGCTTGTGGGCTATCTGCAGGTGCATGGTCAGCCGTGGCGCGAGGACGAGACCAACGAAGATATCTCGTATCTGCGAAACTACGTTCGCCACCGGGTAATGCCAGTGCTGGCGCAGCGTAATGCGAGCGTGTGCAAGACGATTGGTGCCGCCTGTGAGATCTTGGGTGATGAGGATGCGTTTCTATCCCAGTTGTCGGCACAGGCGTTTCGAAGCTGCCTGCGCAAAGAGGCAGCGGGCGCGCTGGTGCTTGATGCCAGACGCCTTGCTGCGGCCGAGGTGGTAATCGCGCGGCGCATCGTGCGACTGGCGATTAAACGCATCGATCCGGACGCTCGCCCAGAGATGCGCCATGTGGAGCGAGTCCTCTCCTGTGTTGCCGAGGGTGCGGGTTCGGTTACGCTTCCGGCGGGGATTGACGCACGTGTTGAGTTTGGCATGCTGGCGTTTAAGGCACCGGCGGCTCGTGAGGGCTTGGTTGCGGACTGGATTACCATACCCGGCCGTATGTCGTTGGGCGGGGGACGTATGCTGGTCACAGAAGCGATGGCCGTTGAGCCGGGATGCGATATCGTGCGCCGCGCCCGTGAGCTTGCGGCTGCTGGGGAAGTGGCAGCTTTGGTGGACGCGGCTGCCCTGGGTTTTGCCAACAGCGATAGCGAGCGGATCTTGGCGGGCTCGCGCGGCGAGGTTCCTGCCGAGGGGCGATTGGCGCGCCTGTGGGTGGACGGTCCCGCACCGGGAGACGTGATGTGCCCGTTAGGCATGAGTGGCCGAAGCAAGAAGGTATCCGACTTGTTGTGCGAGGCTCGTATTCCCGTTTCCGAGCGCACCGGCGTGCCCGTGGTAAGGACGGCACCGGGGGGTGTCGTGGTGTGGGTCGCCGGAGTTCGCGCGGACGAACGCTTTAAGTGCACGGCGGCGACGCGTGTGGCCTATCTGCTTCGCGTGGTTGACGCGGATTAGCCCCTCGCACCAGTTTTTCTGTGCGGCGTTGACGGTATTCCCGCGCTGATGGTGCACGGGCTGGAAAATATACCCCGTGCGCTGCTAGAATGTGTAGTTCGCGTCCATACGGCGGTGTGTGGGCGATTAAGCACAAGAAAGGGTTGTCATGGCTTCTCAACATCCGGATATCGAGAAGGTTCTGTTTACGCAGGAGGATATCGACGGTATCGTCTCTCGCCTGGGCGAGGAGATTACGCGCGACTACGCGGGTAAGGATCTGGTGCTGATTGCGGTCTTGCGCGGCGCTGTGGTCTTTATGGGTGACCTGATGCGCAAGATCGAGCTGCCGACCAATATCGATTTCATGGCCGTTTCGAGCTATGGCGACGGTGTGAAGTCCTCGGGCATCGTGCGTATCATCAAAGACCTTGATATCGATATCCGCGGTCGTGACGTGCTGATCGTTGAAGACATTCTGGACTCGGGCCTGACGCTCAAGTATCTGATGAAGAACCTTGAGAGCCGCAAGCCCGCTTCTCTGGAGGTCGCCGCCTTCCTGTGGAAGGACGTTGAGGACCGCATCTCGGCCATTACGCCCAAGTATGTTGGAACCCATTGCCCCGATGCCTTTGTGGTGGGCTACGGCCTCGACTATGCCGAGCGCTATCGTAACCTTCCGTATCTGGGCATTTTGAAACCGGAGGTTTATTCGTAAGATGCCCGACGACCGTAACGACTACAATTCCCAGACACCCCGGGACCCTAAGATTCCGGGGATGCCCGGAGGCAAGAAACCCACACGTACGGGCTGGCTGTATTTTCTTTTGGCTTGCGCACTTCTGGGCTACGCCTTCTTTAATATGGGCTCCGGCTTTGCCAGCTCCAGCAATACCGTTAAGCTCGCGACGAGCGAGATGGTGAGCGCTATCAAGCAGGATCGCGTCGAAGATCTGACCTATACGGTTCAGGACGGAAGTGTGACGGGTCATTACTGGAAGGCGAAAAAGGACAAGGGCGACACGAGTGAGCTCAAGAGCTTTTCCTCGACCTATGTCGGCTCCGATTCGCTTGCCGAGCTCATGGCGGAGCATCCCGACACTAAGTACATCGTCAACACCAACGACCCCGATTTTTGGGGCGACTTGGCGATGAGCGTACTGCCGACGATTGCCCTGATCGCCATCATGTTCTACTTTATGCGCCAGATGATGGGCGCCAATAATAGGAACATGCAGTTTGGCAAGACCAACGCCAAGACCAACGAGGCTACGCGTCCCAAGGTCAAGTTCGAAGACGTTGCCGGCGTGGACGAGGCTGTTGAGGAGCTCGAAGAGATTCGCGATTTCTTGAGCGATCCGGACCGTTATCGCAAGCTGGGTGCCAAGATCCCGCGCGGCGTTTTGCTGGTGGGCCCTCCGGGTACCGGTAAGACGTTACTGGCCAAGGCCGTTGCCGGAGAGGCCGGTGTCCCGTTCTTTAGCATCTCGGGCTCTGACTTTGTCGAGATGTTCGTGGGCGTCGGCGCCAGCCGCGTGCGCGACCTCTTTAAGGAGGCCAAGTCTCAGGCTCCGTCGATCATCTTCATTGACGAGATTGATGCCGTGGGACGTCAGCGCGGAGCCGGCCTGGGCGGCGGTCACGACGAGCGCGAGCAGACGCTCAACCAGCTGCTGGTCGAAATGGACGGTTTTGAGGAAAGCGAATCGGTCATCTTGATCGCCGCGACCAACCGCCCCGATATTCTGGATCCGGCATTGCTGCGCCCCGGTCGTTTTGACCGCCAGGTTACGGTCGACCGCCCGGATGTGAAGGGGCGCGAGCAGATCTTGCGCGTGCATGCCGAGAACAAGCCAATGGATGAGGACGTTAAGTTTGAGAAGCTCGCCCAGATGACCGTTGGCTTTACCGGTGCCGATCTGGCAAACCTGCTCAACGAGTCCGCGCTGCTTGCCGCTCGCCGTCATCGCTCCGTGATCTCGATGGACGAGGTCGAAGAATCGATGGAGCGCGTGATTGCAGGACCGCAGCGCAAGGGGCGCGTGATGACCGAAGCCGAGCGCACCACGATTGCCTACCACGAGAGCGGTCATGCTCTGGTGGGTCACATCCTGGAGCACTCCGATCCGGTTCACAAGATTTCGATTGTCAGCCGCGGTCAGGCTCTGGGCTATACGCTGCAGCTTCCGCAGGAGGATCACTTCCTCAAGACCAAGAACGAGATGCTCGACGAGCTTGCCGTGTTCTTGGGCGGTCGCGTTGCCGAGGAGCTCATGTGCGATGACATTACATCGGGCGCGAGCAACGATCTGGAGCGCGCGACCAAGATGGCGCGCGAGATGGTTACGCGTTTGGGCATGAGCGAGGAGCTGGGCACGCAGGTGTTTGGCGAGGCACAGCATCAGGTGTTCCTTGGTCGCGATTATGCCGATCACCAGGATTACTCCGAGGAGACGGCGCGCCGCATCGATATCGAGGTTCAGCGCATCATGCGTGAGGCCCATCGCCGTGCTGTTGAGATTTTGGATGCCCGTCGCGATCAGCTCGATCTGATGGCGAAGGTGCTGCTTGAGCGCGAGACCGTCGAAGGCGACGCCGTGAACGCCCTGCTCGACAACGACTGGGATGCCTACCTTGAGCGCGAGGGCGACATTCTGGCAGCCAAGGAGGAGCGCAATGCCAAGGCGGCCGGCGTGCCGACCAAAAAGCGCGCGCCTCGTATGAGCGAGGAGGAGCTGGCGGCTGATGCCGCAGCTTTTGCGCAGGCGGCCATGCAGGAGGATGCCGAAGTCGCATCCGATAGCGCTGACGATGTCGAGGCTGCTGACACAAAAAAGGCCGATGGCGACACCGAGGCTGACGAGTAATCTTTGTCGTGAGAGCCTCCGCGGGGAAACCTGCGGAGGCTTTTTTGAGCGATATGGGGCCATCTGTTGATTGGGGACAGACTTAAATGAGCGTTTTCACGCATTTAAGTCTGTCCCCAATTAACATTGCTGCGGTACTTTGCTTGACTAAAGCGTACAATACCGCCTATGCGAAAGGGGAACAGATGATCAACGAAACCATGTTTGCTCGCGGCGCGGAAAGCTCTATCATCCGCGAGATCTTTAGCTATGGACTTGAACGCAAGGCACAGATCGGTGCGGAGAACGTATTCGATTTTTCGCTGGGCAACCCGAGTGTTCCGGCGCCCGCTGCCGTGGCGGAGTCCATCAAAAAGGCCTTGGAGCTGCCGAGCGACCAACTGCACGGATACACGCCCGCACCAGGCCTGCCGCAATGTCGTGTCGCTGTGGCCGAGTCGCTCAACCGTCGTTTTGGCACGAGCTATGAGGGTAAAGATGTCTTTATGACCGTGGGTGCGGCGGCTTCGCTCACCTGCACGCTCAACGCTGTTACCAATCCCGGTGACGAGGTCATTGTTATCGCCCCGTACTTTCCGGAGTATCGCGTGTGGATTGAGAAGGCCGGCTGTACGTGTGTCGAGGCACCCGCCGATGAAGACACGTTCCAACTGAGCGTGGGCAACGTGCTCAAGGCGATTACTGATAAGACGGCGGCCGTCATTATCGACTCGCCCAACAACCCGACCGGTGCCGTATATACGCGCGACACGCTGACGCGACTGGCCAATGTTCTGCGCGAGGTCAATGCCAAGCGTGATCCCGAGAATCCGATTATGCTCATCTCGGATGAGCCGTACCGCGAGATCGTGTACGGTGCCGAGGTGCCCTGGGTACCCTCAATCTACGAGAACACCGTCGTGTGCTATTCGTATTCCAAGTCGCTGTCGCTGCCGGGTGAGCGTGTGGGTTGGATTTTGGTTCCCAACACCAATCCGCAGGCTGCTCGCCTTATGCCGGCCGTCGCCGGTGCCGCCCGTACACTGGGTTTTGTGTGCGCACCGGCGCTCTTCCAGCGCGTGATTATCGACTGCATCGATGAGCCGAGTGATGTCGAAGCCTATGCTCGCAACCGAACGGCGCTCACCGACGCATTGGCGGAGTACGGCTACACCTACGTTGAGCCGGACGGCGCTTTCTATCTGTGGGTGAAGGCGCTCGAGCCCGACGCAAACGCTTTTTGCGAGCGTGCAAAGAAGTACGAGTTGCTCGCGGTGCCTTCGGATAGCTTTGGCATGCCGGGTTGGTTCCGCTTGGGTTATTGCGTGAGTTACGAAACGATTATCAATTCGCTACCAGCTTGGAAACAGTTGGCGGACGAGTATCGTTAAAAGCAGAGCGCTCTGCCTACAATGTTTTACGTGAAACGGGGTTTGGTGTTAAACCGGACCCCGTTGTCATGGACGTTGTGTCTTTGGGATGGAGCGGTTTTACGACTATCGAAGGCTATGCGTACAATGAATATACGCGACGGCCATACCAGATAAGGAGACCTGATGCCCTACCTGCTTTCCTGTGACATTCATACCCATACGATGTTCTCTGCGCATGCATATTCGACCATTGAGGAGAATGTGTACTGGGCGGCAGAGCGTGGCCTGCAGGTGCTTGGATCTGCCGACCATCTGAGCTCTATGGTTACGGCTTGCCCCAATGACCTGCGCAGTTACCAGTTCTTTATCAACCAGGATATATGGCCGCGCATTTGGAGCGGCGTGTTGGTGCTGCGTGGCGCCGAGGCCGATATCGTTTCGCTGGACGGAAGTCTGTTTGGCGAGGACACTCCTGTCACGCTCGATATTGCCGGCGATTCGTACAGCCGTCAGCATTCGCTGTTCGATCGGGTTACGCGTAATTTGGATTATTTGGTTGCAAGCGTGCATAATCCGCAGTTCGCTGAAGGCGCGACGCTGGCCCAGACGACCGAGATGTATATCAATGCTCTGGAGCACCCCAAGGTGTTTATGCTGGGGCATACGGGTCGATCGGGCGTGCCGTTCGATATCGACGAGGTGTTGCTTGCTGCTAAGGCTAAGCACAAGATCATCGAGATCAACAATCACAGTCTTGAGCATGGCGCGGATGCCGAGCATTGGGACGTGTGCCGCAAGATTGCCGAGCGGTGCGCCGAGCTGGGCGTGGGGATTGGCGTCTCGACCGATGCGCACATTGGTATGGCAATTGGTAAGCTCGACCAAGCGCGCAAGATGCTCGACGAGATTCACTTTCCGCTGGATTTGATCGTGACGCGCGACCGTGAGACGCTACTGCGCGAGATGGCGGCAGCCGGCGTGTGTGACCTGCGCAAGAGGATGTAGCGGAGTTCATAAACCAAGTAAGGGGGCGGCCCAGACGGGTCGCCCCCTTCTTGTACCGGTGGATTAGCGGCGCTCGAGGACCGCTACAGTTTCGGTGTGGTCGGTATGGGGGAACATGTCGACGGGCGTGATCTTGAGCAGGCGATAGCCACCGTCGAGGAGCTGGTGCAGGTCACGCTCTTGGGTCACGGGATTGCAGCTGATATAGGTGATGCGGCGAGGTCTAAGCGCGCAGGCGGCTTCGAGGAACTCGGGGGTAGAGCCGGCACGCGGCGGATCGATGGAAAGGACGGTGACGCGCTCGTTGTTGTCGGCGGCATCTAGGATGTAGTCGGTGGCATCGTCGGCCATAAACCAGGCGCTGCGGGTAAGACCGTTGAGCTCGGCGTTGCGGCGTGCGTCGGCAATGCCCGCCGGGTTGCGCTCCACGCCAAGTAACATGATGCCGACGCCCTTGTTCTGAGCTTCTTTAGCTGCGCAAAGACCGATGGTGCCGCTGCCGCAGTAGGCATCCATGAGAACATCGCCCTGGTGCAGATCCATGCCGTCGATAGCGAGCTGGTAGAGCAGCTCGGTCTGCTGCGGGTTGGTCTGGTAGAACGCGGTGGGGGAGATATTGAACTCGCAGCCGAGTAGCTGGTCGCGCATGCATTCAGCGCCATACACGATGTGGGTTTCCTCACCCAGGATGGCGTTGCCAGGGCGTCCGTTGATGTTTTGGGCGACGGTGACGATGCGCGGATCGAGTGCGGCGATGGCCTCAAAGAATTCCTGCGCATGCGGCAGGTCGCGCTGGGCGGTAACGAGGGTGATCATGATCTGGTCGGTGCGCCAGCCGCAGCGAACGACGGCATAGCGAAGCAGGCCCAGATGCTTGTCCTCGTTAAAGGCGGGAATGTGCAGGCGCTCGGCCTCACGCGCAATGCCGTTAAGAATCTGACGGGCTCCCGGCGCCTCGACGGGGCATTCGGGAACAGCGACGATTCTGTGCGTGCCGCGCTCAAAAAAGCCGCAGCGGACAGCGCTCCCTTTGCCGGGGGCAAAGGGAGTGGCGGCCTTATGGCGAAAACCACGCGGCGCAGGATATTTGCCTGGGTCGCCCAGAGTAACGTCCATACCGCGAATGGGATCGACGGTTATGCCCTCACGCTCGCAAAGAGCAGCAAAAAGTTCATCCATAGCAGCCTGCTTGGCCGCCAGCTGCTTCTTATAAGGCCTGTTGAGCGCCGTGCATCCACCGCAAGCTTTCATGATGGAACAAGGCGACTTGGGATCAACGGCCTTATGAGCGGACCGGGACGACTCATTATGCGAGCGCTTGGAACGAGCTTGAGGCGCCTTATCCTCGCTCCGACGAAAGCTGGGGCGCTTGGTCTTAGCCTTGCCCTTGGCCGACTTACCCTTCGCATCCTGAGACGACTTGGATTTCTTGGAAGATTTTTTCTCCTCCGACCCCTCAGCCGCCTCGATCAAAGCACGACGAGCCTTACGCTCCGCACGAGATTCTGCCATCAATAACTCCACTAACTCATGAATTAAAGCCGCAAGTATTGTACCGTGCCAAGCAAGCAGACGATATGCAAGCGGTTTAATCGTGTCAGTGATAAGCCCAACGACGGTTGCCCGCCGCGTGAGGGGTGTGGGGGTTAAGTTTATCGCGAGTTCCGCACGAACAGGAGGCCACTTAATGTGGCCTCCGTCGTGAGCAGGACTGTAGAGCAGGAAACTTAACCCCCACACCCCTCACGCGGCGGGCAAACTCGCCTTGTGCTCTATCACGCTAAAGTGTATGATTCTGAACGTTACATGACTCACTTTACTTAGCTAAAGTGCCATCAAGGGGGAATACCATGAATACCGATATGTCTCGTCGTCAGTTTGTTGGTCTAGCCGGCTCGCTCGCCACGGTGCTTGGCCTTGGTCTTGTCGGCTGCGGCGGCGGTGCCGACAAGGGTTCCACTGCCGGCTCTGCTGCGGCAAAGGACGCCAAGGGCGCTGTGGAGTCTAAGAAGCTCGTGGTGGGCTTTGACAAGTCCTATCCTCCGTATGGCTTTGTGGGCGACGATGGCGAGTACACCGGCTTTGATCTCGATTTGGCCAAGGCAGTTGCCGATAAGCAGGGCTGGGAGGTCAAGTACGAGGCCATCGACTGGGACGCCAAGGATACGCTGCTCAACTCGGGTGCCATCAACTGCATCTGGAACGGCTTTACCATGGAGGGCCGCGAGGACGATTACACGTTCTCCGAGCCGTACATGCTCAATGAGCAGGTGCTGGTGGTCAAGAAGGATGCGGGCATCAAGAGTTGGGACGACCTTGCCGGCAAGACCGTGATTACCCAGACCGATTCTGCCGCGCAGGATGTGCTAGAGGGTGACCAGAAGGATCTGGCGGCGACGTTTGCCACGCTCGATACCATCGGCGAGTACAACACGGCTTTTATGCAGCTCGAGAGCGGCGCGGTCGATGCGGTGGCTTGCGACCTTTCGATCGCCCAGTATCAGCTTGCCGCCAAGCCCGATGCCTATACGCAACTTGACAAACCGCTGTCCAGCGAGCACTACGCCGTTGGCTTTAAGAAGGGCGACACCAAGTCGGCCGACGCCGTGACCGAGTCGCTCAAGGCGCTCTATGAGGACGGTACAGTCAAGGACCTGTGCGACAAGTATGCGAGCTACGGTCTATCCTTCGACAACTGGGTTTTGAAATAGCCACAGCACCCAACCTTGCGGCTCCAACCCTCCTCGCGTACCAAAGTACGCTTCGTCGGGCTTGTCGCTCGCAATCTTGGGCACTGTGCCTATTTCAATTAACACCTGCTGTTCTGTTGCTGTGAAAGAGAGCTTGGGTTGTCTATTCAAGTCATGATGCAGATGCTTGGCCAGGGTTTCTTGGTCAGTTTGCAGTTGTTTGTGCTCACGCTGTTGGGCTCGATTCCCTTGGGAATTCCCGTGGCGTTCATGCGCATGAGCAAAATCGCGCCGCTGCGTTGGATTGCGCGCATCTACATTTCGGTCATGCGCGGTACGCCGCTCATGCTGCAGATGTTTGCCATCTACTTTGCTCCGTATTACGTCTTTGGTATTTCGCTCACGCCCGATTCCAAGTGGACGGCGTGCGTCGTGGCATTCATCATCAACTATGCCGGCTACTTTGCCGAGATCTATCGCTCGGGTTTGCAGTCTATCCCGCGTGGTCAATATGAGGCCGCCGAGGTGCTGGGCTACTCAAGCCTGCAGACGTTTTTGTACATTGTGATGCCGCAGGTCGCCAAGCGCATTTTGCCGGCGATGGGCAACGAGATCATCACGCTGGTCAAGGACACGTCGCTGGCATTTGCCATCGGCGTGGGGGAGATGTTCTCGACGGCTAAGGCACTGGTTGCCTCTCAAGTGAGTATGGTGCCGTTTGCGATTGCGGCACTGATCTACTGGGTCTTTAACTTTGTGGTCGAGATGCTGCTGGGCGCCGCCGAAAAGCGACTTGACTACTACCACGACTAGCCTGTTCCGTCGTGCTTTTCAACACATGGAGGTTCCCGTGTCCGGAACGGTAATGAATATAACGAGCGCGCGCAAGGCGTTTGGTGGCAATGAGGTGCTCAAGGATATCTCGCTCGAGGTAAAGCGCGGCGAGGTCGTGGCGATTATCGGACCTTCGGGCGGCGGTAAGTCAACGCTGTTGCGCTGCGCCACGCTGCTCGAGACGCTTGACGGCGGCTCGCTTTCGTTTGGTGATCTAGCCGTTGCGACGGATGCGGGATCGGGCACGGTGTATGCGAAAGGCGATGTGCCCAAGCAGGCGCGCTCGCGTTTTGGCCTGGTGTTTCAGAACTACAATTTGTTCCCGCACTATACCGTGATGAAAAACATTACCGACGCTCCGATTCGCGTGCTCAAGCGCCCGCGCGAGCAGGTCGAAGCACGTGCGCGTGAGTTGATCGCGCAGATGGGGCTTACGGGCAACGAGAACAAGGTGCCATGCGAGCTTTCGGGCGGTCAGCAGCAACGTGTGAGTATTGCGCGCGCCTTGGCGCTCGATCCAGAGATCTTGTTCTTCGATGAGCCGACCTCGGCACTCGATCCCGAGCTAACGGCCGAGGTGCTGCGTGTCATTAAAGACCTTGCCGCGCAGAATATGACGATGGTGATCGTGACCCATGCGATGCAGTTTGCGCGCGATGTTGCCGATCGCGTGGTCTTTATGGACGGCGGTCGCATTGTCGAGGAGGGTCCTGCCGAGCAGGTTATCGGCCATCCGCGCGAACGGCGCACGCGCGAGTTCCTGAGCCGTATCGAGGGCTAGGCTCAAGTAGACATTGAGGCGAAACCGCTGCAGGTCTTATGGCCTGCGGCGGTTTTTATTTGCGCCGATGGGACTTAATAACCGCCTCAGGCGTTTGCCCCCTCCTCTCGCCGCCCGTATTCATACGTGCGCCGAAAGGTGTGCATGGACAGTCGCCCGCGAGGGTAGGGTGGTGGCATAGGACATTTGGAGGGTGAGCCGGATCGGCTGCCGACCATGCTGCTCCCGGGACGGCATCGACCGCGAACTCTCCCCGTTGGCGTCGCGCATTGCGCGCGGCCCTGCAAGGAGGTCATCATGGGTGCTCCCAAGACCGGTAACGTAAGGAACGTGGTGCTCGTAGGCCAAGGTGGGGTGGGCAAGACTTCACTCGCCGAGGCCATGCTCCACCTTTCCGGCAAGACCGCCCGCCTGGGCGGCCACGACGGCACCAAGCCCACGCTCGACTATGACCCCGAAGAGGTCAAGCGTGCGTTTTCCATCTCGACGACCATTGCGCCGATCGACTGGAAGGGTGCGCGCATCAATGTGCTCGATGCCCCGTGCTACCCCGATTTTATCGGCGACGCCTTTGCCGCGATGAGCGTCTGCGAGACGGCTCTGTTTGTGGTCGACGCCGAGGCCGGCCCGCAGCCTACGACGGTTAAGCTCTGGTATGCCGCCGAGGACCTGCGTCTGGCGCGTGCGGTGTTCGTAAACCGCCTGTCGCGCTCCGAGGCCAGCTTTGCGACCACGATGGACCTGCTGCAGGAGCGCTTTGGCACGCGCCTGGGCGCCGTGACCCTTCCCTGGGGCGAGGGCGAGGACTTTGACGGTATCATTGACCTGGTGCGCATGAAGGCGCGCCATTGCAACGGCGCCGAAGCCGTTGAGTCGGAGATTCCCGAGGAGTATCGTGCCCAGGCCGAGGAGGCCCATGACCATCTGTGCGAGCTGGTGTCCGAGGCTGACGACGAACTGATGATGAAGTACTTGGAAGGCGAGGAGACGCTGACGCAGGAGGAGCTTGAAGGCCTGCTGTCGAAGGCGATCGCCGAGCGCATCTTTGTGCCGGTCTTTGCGGGCGATTGCATCAAGGAGCAGGGCGTCAACTCGCTGATGGACGACATCGCCACGTACTTCCCGGCGCCGACCGACTATGGTGAAATGCCGCTCATCGACGGTGATTCGCTCAAGATCTCGAGCGACGATGACCGCCCGGTGGCGTTTGTGTTTAAGACCCTGGCCGATCCTCAGCAGGGTCGCATCAGCTTCATCAAGGTGCTGACGGGCACGCTTGAGCCGGGCCTTGAGCTGATCAACGCGCGCACTCGCAAGAGCGATCGTCTGGCTCACCTGTATGTGATGTGCGGCCGCGACATGACCGAGGTCGGTCACGCCTATGCCGGCGATATCATCGTGGCGCCCAAGCTGGCGGCCGAGACGGGCGATACGCTCTCGATTACCGGCAAGGTCGAGGCTGCGGCGTTTAAGTTCCCCAACTCGCAGTACCGCATCGCCATCGAGGCCGAGAACCGCGGCGACGAAGAGAAGCTCTACACGTTTATCGAGAAGGCATGCAAGGCCGATCCGACCATGAGCATCGACCGCGACGAGGAGACCGGCCAGACCATCATTTCGGCGGTGGGCGAGGCGCAGGTTTCGGTCCTGCTCAATCGTCTTGAGGACCGTACCAAGGTCGCGGCCAAGAGCGTGCCGATTCGCATCCCGTATCGCGAGACCATTCGCCGCACGGCAACTGCCCAGGGCCGCCACAAGAAGCAGACCGGCGGCGCCGGCCAGTATGGTGACTGCTGGCTGCGCGTAGAGCCGCTCATTGGGCCCGACGGTACGAGCGACGGCTATGAGTTTGTGGACGAGGTCGTAGGCGGCCGCATTCCGCGCTCGCTGATCCCTGCCGTGGACAAGGGCGTTCAGGAGACCATGAAGGACGGCATCATTGCCGGCTACCCGCTTACGGGCATTCGCGTGGCTGTGTACGACGGCTCGTATCACAGCGTCGACTCCAACGAGATGGCGTTCCGCGCGGCGGCTCGCATCGGCCTGCGCAAGGCATGCGCCGACGCCGACCCGGTGGTGCTGGAGCCCATCGAGGAAATCACGGTGACTATCCCCGAGAGCTACGCCGGCGCCGTGATGGGCGACATCTCGGCCTCGCGCGGTCGCGTGACGGGTATGGAGACCGATGAGCGCGGAGACACCGTGGTCATCGCTCAGGCTCCTCTCGCCGAGCTGACGGATTACTCGACGCGTCTGCGCTCCATCACGCGCGGCACGGGCGACTTTACCATGAAGCCTGCGGGCTATGAGCAGGTGCCTTATGACGTTCAGGCCAAGCTGGTCGAGCGCTATGAGGAGGGCCGTGCCAAGTAGCGTTGGGCGTTGCCTGCAACATACATGCCGATGCAAGGGCCGCTCTGGGCAATCCAGGCGGCCCTTTTTGATCCCTGGGGGATGGAGGAAAACGGTCCACTTAGGTTTTGGGGCAGCTTGGCCGGCCCTAGTCTCCCGAGGCCTGATTGCGGCCGGTAGCGTAGTCGATCTGCACATGCGGCTGCAGGTTGTAGCAGTACACGTGGAAGCACAGGGTCTTGCCGTGGTCCTCGACCGATTGCGCTTCAAGACGCACGCCACGGCAGACGAGTTCCTCTTCGTTGTACATGGGCGTGACACGGTAGAGCACATGGTTGCCCGTCTCGCGGATGTAGCCGAGAATCTGCTCCTCAAATGGCAGCATACCCGTTTCGTTGAGATAACGCGTGCCGGTGAGGAGATTCTTGCGGTTGGCGTTTTCGCCGCAGAGCGACCAGGCGATGAGGTGACAGCGATTGTAGAGGCTCTGGCCCGGAATAAAGTCGTAGCGCTGCTGGCGCCATCCGGCGGGATGGATACGCGAGATATCGCCGCGCTCGCCTTGACCGAGCGATTCGGGGCCCACGCAAGCGAGCGCTTTGCGGGTGCGGCCCAGGCTGTCGAGCTTGGAGAACTTCTTAAAGCAACCTTCTTCTGTAGCGCGCTCGTATTCATCGAGCGTGAATGATGGTGTGCCCAACGGGTGCGTGCTGTCGGCTCGCAGGGCAACATAGGGGTTACCCGCGTAGTCAGGAATGCTGCTGAGGTATACGCCGCGGGCGCGGTCGAGATTGGGGTTTTCGACCTCGTCGATGGGGGTGGCGGCGCTGTCCGCGGAAGCGTCATCACCGGTGTCGGGTGCGGCGGAATGTGGCTTGTCGCCAGAGTTCGGGCTGTTTTGGGAGTCTGTGGAGTTTGCCGTTCCCGATTCGAGTCGGGCAACCAGGTCTGCCTCGTCGTCGGTGCGGCTGGGACTCTCGTCTTGCTTCTCGGCCAGAGCCGCCGCCTGTTCATCACTTTGCGGCGAGAGCAGTCTGGGCGCCCCGTCGAGCGATCCCGTAAACAGCGCAAATCCCAGCACCACAGCGGTGCCGATAGAAAGTGCTTGCTTGTAGGCGGACTTGCGCGACATGGTGACTCCTGGACGGACGGTTGGGAGTCTACCAGTCTAGCAGGAGCCGCCGAGGGCCGTTCTATCGAACAAATACTTAAGATTTGGGACAAACGCTACGGATTCATTTGCCTCATATTTGACGTATGGCTAGATCGAGGTAGAACCGAGCCAGTTGAGCTTGCATTCGAGAATACGCTGCTCACCGGGCGTGCTGCTGCCATCGAGTAGCGCGAGCAGCATCTCGGCCGCCTCTCTGCCTTCCTGGTCGACGGGCTCGATGATGGTGGAGACGGTCGGTGTGGTGAGGTTGGTCCAGTCTTCGCAGTTGAGTCCCAAAAGGCCGATTTGCTGCGGAAGCAGATGGGCCATGGGCTGGAGGGCCTTGTAGACACGGGGAAGTGCCCACTGATTTTGCACGAAGATAAGGGTTCGCTTGGCGGGGTTGAGCTTGTATTTAAAGTACTCGGTAAGCTCACTGACCGACGGCTTGTTGTGGTCGATGGAAATCGCTTTGTAGAGCTGTCCGTTCGCTGCCAGCGCCTCGGCATATCCCTGAAAACGCTCCATGCGGGTGCGCATTTCGGTCATGTTGGCGGCAATGGAAAAGAAATCTTCGTAACCGGCGTCGAGGAGTGCCTGCGTGGCGTTGTACACACCGTCGTAAAGGTTGGTCTTGACCCAGCTGGTACCTGGGCTATAGATGGCCGCATCGAAAAAGACGACCGGCTTGCCGGCGCGTCTAATGCGGTCGTGCACGGCTTTGAAGTTTGCCGTGGGCTGGATGATAAAGCCATCGACGCCCAGCGAGAGCATTTTGTCGACATACATGAGCTCGGTCTCGGGGTTAAAGTTGCTCGTGCAAACAACCGTCTGGTAGCCCGCGGGGAGCATGACCTGCTCCATGCCGTTGAGGACGAGGCCCGCCCATTTGTTGGTGTTATCCAAGATGATGATGGCGATGACGCGGGTCTGTTTGCCGGTGAGTGTTTGCGCCTGGGCGTTGGGGACGTATCCCAGCTCCTTTATAACGCGCGCGATCTTTGCCTGCGTTTTGTCGCTGAGCTTGTCTCGTTTGTCGTTGAGGTAATACGAGACGCTGGCTGTTGAAGTTCCCGCCTCGCGGGCGACGTCTGCGATCGTAACGCGCTGTTTGGTCACAGCGACCCCTTCCGACAAATTGCGTTGTTTGGCGCGGTAGTTCACGTTCGGGTTGCGGGCACACGATTCTGCCTGTCCTTTCGCCCTTTCATGAGTATGCAACAATACCGTATCCGTGGGGTCCGAAATTCGTGGCGGTTATGCAAGCCTGCCGTCTACCGAGAAATCTAAATACTTCTTGACTTTTAAAAAAGAGATCAAAAACGCAGGATTCATTTTTGGTTAAACGCATAACTAAATTGCATAACCAACGCTCTGACCTGCGCGTTTACCGAAATAAGCTGGTATTAAGAAAAATGAGCACCTATATTGGTCTTGTCGAAAAGACAGCAAGTCCAAACGGCAGGGGATGCTCCGGAGGCCTCCGCAAACGGTGTCTTGCGCACGCAACTCTATGAAAAGAGGGAAGCAATGAAGATCGTAGGCGTTGCCGCCTGTACCGTGGGTATCGCCCACACGTATATGGCCCAGAAGGCGATTCAGGATGAATGCGCCGCCCGTGGCATCGAGTGCAAGGTCGAGGCTCAGGGTGGCCTGGGTATCGAGAATGAGCTCACGCAGGAAGACGTGGACTCCGCCGACCTGGTCCTGGAGTCCGTCGACGTGGGTGTCGAGAACGAGGACCGTTTTGAGCAGAAGATGGCCGAGGGCAAGTTCCTCAAGGTCGGTACTTCCGATGTGATCGCCGATCCGGTCAAGATCATCGACCAGGCTGTTGAGATTATCAAGGCGACGGGTGGCGCCGTTGACGCGCCCAAAGCCGAGGCCAAGGCAGAGAAGAAGGCCGTCTCCGCTGCCCCGCAGGCCCCGACACCGGCGTCCAAGCAGTCTATCTTTGCCGATCCTGGCAAGACGCTGCTCAATGCATTCAATACCGGCGTTTCCTATTTTATCCCCATTGTCGTTATCGGTGGCGTGTTCCTCGCCTTCTCGTTGGCATCCGGTACTGCCGGTGCTAACGGCATGGAGGTCACCAACCCGTTGATGGTGAGCCTTAACACCATCGGTATGGCCGGCATCTCTATGATGATTCCGGTGCTTGCGGCATACATCGCTTACTCGATGGCCGGCAAGCCCGCGCTTGCCCCCGGTTTTGTCCTGGGCTACTTGGTCAACAACGCCGTCGTCACCCCGAGTGGCAACAGCGTTTCGACCGGCTTCTTGGGCGCCATGATCATGGCTGTCATCTGCGGTTACTTTGTCCGTTGGATGAAGACCTGGAAGGTCAACAACACCATCCAGACCATCATGCCGATCCTGATCATCCCGATTCTGACCTCGCTCGTCCTGGGCATGGCCTACATCTACATCCTGGCCACGCCGCTTGGCTTTGTGATGGATTGGCTCACCAGCGTGCTCGGTAGCCTGCAGGGCGGCTCCGCCGTCGTCCTGGGCCTGGTCATTGGCGTTATGACCGCCTTCGATATGGGTGGTCCCGTCAACAAGACCGCTTCGACCTTTACCATGGCCATCATGGCCTCCGGCATCTACGGCCCCAACGGTATGTTCCGCGTCGCTGTCGCCATTCCCCCGATTGCTTGCGGCCTCGCTGCGCTCATCGCCAAGAACAAGTTCGATGACGCTGACCGTCAGATGGGTATCTCCGCACTGTTTATGGGCTGCATCGGTATTACCGAGGGCGCTATCCCCTTCGCGGTCAAGGATCTCGGTCACACCCTTCCCGGCATCTGCATCGGTTCTGCCGTGGGTGCGGCGCTTGCCGCCTTCCAGGGTATCGACTGCTACGTCCCGCACGGTGGCTTTATCGTCGCCCTTGCCACCAACAACGTCGCGCTGTTCTGCCTGGACATCGTGATTGGCTCCGTGGTCGCCGCTGCAATCCTGATTGCCATGAAGCCCACGCTCGATAAGCAGGCCAAGTAAACCTTTAAGGACTCCGGTTGTGCGGAGGGATGGATTTGACTCCGCACAACCGCCCCTACACAACATAATCCATCCGTACTGATAGGGCCCGCATCTGGGTCCCAGGGAACTTTTGTCAAAAATCCTCTGGAGAAGGAGAACAAAATGTCCAACCTCACCATCCGCCAGGCCGTTCAGGGCATGCTCAAGCTGCAGGATAGCGGCGATCACGCAACCGTGGTCGGCATTGGCCCCATGAGCCCCAACCTGATTCAGGCCGTGTTCGAGCTTGCCAAGGACGAGGATTTCCCGCCCATGTTTATCGCCAGCCGCAACCAGGTCGATATGGACGAGATGGGCGCCGGCTACGTCAACGGTTGGGACCAGAAGCGCTTTGCCGCCGACATCAAGAAGGTTGCCGACGAGGTGGGTTACACCGGCCCGTACTACCTGTGCCGCGATCACGGCGGTCCGTGGCAGCGCGACGAGGAGCGTAACGCCCACCTGCCCGAGGACGAGGCCATGGAGCTCGCCCGCAAGTCCTTCGTCGCCGACATGGAGGCAGGCTTTGACCTGCTGATGGTCGACCCCACCAAGGACCCCTATCAGATCGGCAAGGTTATTCCGCTCGACGTGGTGCTTCGCCGCACGATCGATCTTATCGACTACCTTGAGCAGTACCGTCGCGAGCATAACCTGCCCGAGGTCGCCTATGAGGTCGGTACCGAGGAGACCAATGGCGGCTTGACCTCTACCGATAAGTACGAGGAGTTCATTTCTCAGCTGCAGCCCGAGCTCGAGAAGCGCGGCTGCCCCATGCCCACCTTTATCGTCGGTCAGACCGGTACGCTCACCCGTTGGACCGAGCAGGTTGGCCATTACAACTTTAAGAACGCCCGCGAGCTCGCCGACATGGCAAAGCGCTACGGCGTGGGCCTGAAGGAGCACAACGCCGACTACCTGGACGACGCGACGCTGCTCGAGCACATTCCGGCTCACGTGACCGCTTCCAATGTCGCCCCTCAGTACGGCACCGAGGAGACCCGCGCCTACCTCAAGCTCTGCGCTACCGAGCAGATTCTGGTCGACAACGGCCTGTGCGACGATCCCTCCGACCTGTATCACACGCTGCTGGTCAAGGCTATCAAGACCGAGCGCTGGCGCAAGTGGATGACCGGCGATGATGTCAACCTGCAGGTTGACGACATTCTGGCCGACGACGAGCTCAGCCTGAAGATTCTGGATGTCTCCGGCCACTACGCGTTCAACGATCCCGAGGTCAAGGAGCAGGTCGAGAAGCTCTATCGCAACCTCGCTGCCCAGGACATCGACGGCAAGCGCTTTGTGATCGAGCACATCAAGCGCCCGATTAAGCAGTACGTCGTCGGTCTTAACCTCAAGGGCGTCACGAGCCGCATCGAGAAGGCTCTCGAGGACTAGGTAGTTCCGGCGTTTTGACAAACGCCGGACCGGTCGACGCTGCGCGAGCATCTGCCGGGCAATCTGGCGCTCAAGCCGTCGCTCGCGTACCAAAGTACGCTTCGCTCCTCTTTCGCACCACCTTGCCACGGCAGCTGCCCGCTCGCTGACGTTGGTTCGACCAGTGATTGAGCCGTTGTCCTTAGATTGCTAGCTATTCATTCGAAGGAGTTTGTACCATGAAGTTCTTTATCGATACCGCCAACCTTGACGAGATCGCCGAGGCCAAGAGCTGGGGCTGCCTTGCCGGCGTCACCACCAATCCGTCCCTGTACGCCAAGACCGGCGGTAAGCTCGCCGACTTTGAGCCCCATATGCTCAAGATTGCCGAGCTCTGCGAGGGTCTGCCCGTGTCTGCCGAGTCTACCGCGACTACTGCCGAGGGCATGATCGAGGAGGGCAAGCGTCTTGCCGCCCTGGCTCCCAACATTGTGGTCAAGCTCCCCGTCTGCGAGGCCGGCCTCGCCGCCTGCCGCGCGCTGGCCGATGCGGGCGTGCGCGTCAACATGACGCTCGTCTTCTCGCCGACGCAGGCCCTCATGGCCGCCAACGCCGGCGCTCGCTACATCAGCCCGTTTGTGGGACGCTTCGATGACATCGCCGAGGACGGTATCTCGCAGCTCGACAACGTTGTGACCTGCATCAAGAACTATGACTGGACCGGTAAGAACGTCGACGACACCGTCGAGATCATCACCGCATCCGTCCGCACGCCCAATCACGTGACCCAGGCGGCGCTGCTCGGTGCCGATATTGCGACCGTCCCCATGGCCGCTCTTAAGAAATGCCTGCATCACCCGCTGACCGACCAGGGCCTTGCCTCGTTCGAAGCTGACTGGAAAAAGGTCGTCGAGGCACAGTAACGATGGTTCTGCCGGCCCAGCATTTGTTATGCCGGGCCGGCGTGCTCAAGAGAGGAAACTCCATGACCGATCAGGAACTGGCCAAGATTGCCAATGAGGTTCGCCGCGGTATTGTCACGGGTGTCCACGCCGCCAAGTCGGGGCATCCGGGCGGGTCGCTTGGCGCCGCCGACATTATGACCTATCTCTACTTTGAGGAAATGGATGTCGACCCGGCAAATCCGAGCCGCGCCGACCGCGACCGCTTTGTGCTCTCCAAGGGCCATTGCGCTCCGGCACTCTATGCCGTGCTCGCCGAGCGCGGGTTCTTTCCCAAGGAGGAGCTCGAGACGCTCCGTCATATCGGCAGCCGCCTGCAGGGCCATCCCAATATGAATGACACGCCGGGCGTCGACATGTCTACCGGATCGCTCGGTCAGGGTATCTCCGCCGCGGTTGGAATGGCGCTCGCCGCAAAGCACTGGGGTGATAGCTACCGCGTCTACACGCTGTTGGGCGACGGCGAGTGCGAGGAGGGGCAGGTGTGGGAGGCGGCCATGTTCGCCGGCAACCACGACCTGGATAACCTCGTCGCTATCGTCGATCACAATGGCCTGCAAATTGACGGCAGTATCGACGAAGTTAACTCGGCTATGCCACTTGCCGACAAGTTCCGCGCCTTTAAGTGGCATGTGATTGAGCTCGCCGACGGTAACGACATGGCGCAGATTGCCGCGGCCTTTGCCGAGGCTCGCAAAGTGAGTGCCTCGCCTGTGGCCATTATCGCCGAGACGGTGAAGGGCAAGGGCGTTTCCTTTATGGAAAACCAGGTGGGCTGGCACGGCAAGGCACCCAACGATGAACAGTTTGAGCAGGCCATGGCCGAGCTCGCAGCAGCAGGGGAGGAGCTCTAATGGCAGACGTCAAGAAAGTCGCCACGCGCGTTAGCTATGGCGAGGCACTTGTCGAGCTGGGCAATGAGCACGATGACTTTGTGGTTCTCGATGCCGACCTGGCCGCCGCCACACAGACCGGCAAGTTTAAGGCTGCGCACCCTGAGCGCTTCTACGACGCCGGGATTGCCGAGAGCAACTTGATGGGGCTTGCCGCCGGCATTGCAACCACGGGCCACGTCGCCTTTGCGAGCACCTTTGCCATGTTCGCCGCCGGCCGCGCGTACGAGCAAGTGCGTAATTCCATCGGCTATCCGCACCTCAACGTCAAAATCGGCGCCACGCATGCGGGTATCTCGGTCGGCGAAGACGGCGCCACGCATCAGTGCTGCGAGGATATCGCGCTCATGCGCACGATCCCGGGTATGACGGTGATCGTTCCCGCCGATGACATCGAGGCTCGCGCTTGCGTGCGCGCCGCCTATGAGTTTGAGGGACCGGTCTACATGCGTTTCGGCCGCCTGGCAACACCGGTCATCAACGATCGCGAGGACTATGAGTTCGAGATTGGTCGCGGCGTGGTCGTGCGCGAGGGGTCCGATGTGACCATCATCGCTTGTGGCCTTATGGTTGCCGAGGCACTTGAGGCTGCCGAGGCGCTCGCTGTCGATGGTATCGATGCCGAGGTTATCAACATGCACACGATCAAGCCGCTTGATGAGCGCCTGGTAGTTGCCAGCGCCAAGAAGACTGGTCGCGTGGTCACTGCCGAGGAGCACTCGATTATCGGCGGTCTTGGCGAGGCCGTGGCCTCGGTACTCGCGGAACAGCATCCGGTGCCGATGCGACGTGTCGGCGTGCGCGATGTGTATGGCGAGTCCGGCCCTGCGGTCGATTTGCTGCACGAGTACGGTTTGGACGCCGACGGTATCGAAGCTGCGGTCAGGTCTGTGTTGTAAGGAAGGTTTCCATGGGATTTGTATCTGCCAACCAAGTGACGATCGGGTATACCGCCGCCTCGCGCGAGGACGCCCTGCACTATTTATCCGAGCAGGCCATCGAGCTCGGTTTTGCCGATGACGCATCTGCCGTAGAGGCTGCCTTTATTGCTCGCGAGAACGAGGCCGAGACCGGCCTTGTCGCCGGTTTTGCCGTTCCGCATGCCAAAAGCGACGCGATCCACACGCCGGGCGTTGCCGTGCTTAAACTGGCCGAGCCCGTTGAATGGCCGAGCTTCGATGGGGTGCCTGTCGATGTTGCGCTCGCGCTGTACGGGCCTGCCGGCGAGGCTGGAACCACGCACCTGCGTTTGCTCTCCAAGGCTGCCGTGATGCTGATGGACGCCGGCTTCCGTGACAAGGTGCGCGCAAGCACCGATCCCGTTGAGATTGCGGAGCTCATCAATAGCGGACTCGAAGACTAGAACGGTCATCCCGTTCAATCAATCGATCCTTCTCCAAGGAAAAGGGCCGCGACGCCATAGAGGTGTCGCGGCCCTGTTTGCGTTTCCCCAGATAAAACCTGCCAAAATAAACCTGTCCCTTTTGGGCAGGCTGCGTCATAAAGCTTCTGTCTATGTAACAAAAGTACAATATGATATATACGTTATATACAAGCTTGTAACGCGCAGCAGATTTGCGGTAACGCAAGCCGATGAAGGGGTCGATATGATCAAGGCTGTTATTTTTGACATGGATGGAACGCTGATTGATACCGAGCGTTTGGACATGAGGGCATGGAAGGTGGGCGCGGCCGAGCTGGGGATCGCGATTGATGATGCGTTAATCCATCAGTTTATCGGCCGTTCGAATGCCGATGTTAAGGACATCCTTGAGGCGCATTACGGCAAGGGCGAAACCGCCGATGCGATTTTTGCCCGCAACATTGAGCTACACAGCGAGATGGCCAAGACCGACCTGGAGCTTAAGGCCGGCGCCGCCGAGTGCCTCGACGAGCTGCTGGCTGCGGGCTATCACGTGGGCCTTGCGACGTCGTCACGCCGCGTCGCGGCCGAGCGCAATCTTAAGACGGTCGGCCTCTTTGACAAGTTTGAGACGGTGACCTTCGGCGAGGACGTCGTGCGCGGCAAGCCCGACCCCGAGATCTACCTGCTCGCCTGCGAGCGCGCGGGCTTTGCTCCCGAGGAATGCGCTGTGGTCGAGGATTCGCGCAACGGCTGCGTCTCGGGTATTACGGCCGGCTGCCACGTCTTTGCCGTCCCCGACATTGTGCCGCTGCCGCAGAATGTGGTGGATGGCTGCGAGGCCGTGCTCGACACGTTGTTCGACCTGACGGCGGCGGTCAAGGCCGTGCGCTAAAGGTATGCGCCGAGATCGATGACGGTGGCTTCGGCGTGGCCGCTTGTATTTCCCCAGATAAAACCTGCCAAAATAAACCTGTCCCTTTTTGGCAGGTTACTGATTCATGTTACCGTGGATGTAGGGGATGACCTCGGGGGAGATGTGGCTGCAGCCCAGCTCGCGCAGCGCGGACTCGATGGCGGCGGGCAGCGGGGTCTTGCCCTCGGCATTGACGGTAGCACCGCCGAGGGCGGCAATCTTGGCGACATCTGCGTGAGCGGCTTCGATACGCATGCGGCCGCCGACCAAGCGCGCGCGTACCTGCGCCAGACCAAGATCGTGCAGGTAGTCCTCGCAGGCGCGGATTAAATCGACCTTCTCATGCGTAAGCTCCTCGCCTGTGGGGACGCGCGTGGCAAGACAGGCTCCCGCCGGCAGGCTCCAAACGGGATAGCCCCATGCGCGCAACAGCTCGCGCTCTTCGTCCTTGGTAAAGCCGACCTCCATAAGAGGGGAGCGTACGCCGAGTTCTTTGGCAGCGCGCATGCCGGGACGGTAATCACCGCGATCGCTTGCATTGCTGCCATCGATGACGATGGGAAAGCCGAGCGACTTAGCGTGGTTGACGATGGCGGTAAAGCCGGCGTGCTTGCAGTGGTAGCAACGGTTGGCGTCGTTGCAGGCTACTTGGGGGAGCTGCAGCTGATCGACCGAAAGATTGAGCACGGGGAGCTTAAAATGCGGTCCCTCATTGGTTTGCCTGTCAACGGATCGCTCAAACGAGGTTTGTTCGGGCGTGCCGATGAGCGGCGTGGTGAGGTGAACGAGAAGCGTGCTGGCAGGCATGATGCGGGCGCAGACCGCGGCCAAAAAGCTGCTGTCGACGCCACCGGAAAAGCCGATGGCGACGCGTCCGTATGCCAATAGCAGCTGCTCGAGCGCCGCGAGTTTGTCCTGAAGCCCCTTTGCAGGTGCGGTAGTGTCTGAAGGCATAAAACAATCCTTACCATTGAGTACTCGGTCGAAAACTATAATCCTACTGGGCTGCTTGTCATAAGACTTCTATCTATGTAACGAAAGTGCAATATGGTATATACGTTATATACAAATTGTCAAATACGGTAGAGTTGCGGCAATGCGACAGTGAGAGTCGATGGGGGATCGATATGATCAAGGCTGTTATTTTTGACATGGACGGAACGTTGGTCGATACCGAGCGTTTGGGGATTAAGGCCTGGAAGGCAGGCGCCGCCGAGCTGGGGCTCGCGATTGATGATGCGCTGATCCATCAGTTTATCGGCCGCACGCTGCCCGATGTCATGGACATCCTTGAGGCGCATTACGGCAGCGGAGAAACCGCTGAGGCGATCTATCATCGCCACAAGGAGATTCGCGACGAGATGGTCAAGACCGACCTGGAGCTTAAGGCCGGCGCCGCTGAGTGCCTAGACGAGCTGCTGGCGGCGGGCTATCACGTGGGTCTAGCGACGTCGTCGCGCCTCGTTACGGCCGAGCGCAACCTTAAGATGGTCGGTCTCTTTGACAAGTTTGAAACGGTGACCTGCGGCGAGGACGTTGTGCATGGCAAGCCCGACCCCGAGATGTATCTGCTTGCCTGCGAGCGCGCGGGCTTTGCCCCCGAGGAATGCGCCGTGGTCGAGGATTCGCGCAACGGCTGCGTCTCGGGCATTACGGCCGGCTGCCATGTCTTTGCCGTTCCTGACATTGTTCCGCTGCCGCAGGACGTGGTGGATGGCTGTGAGGCCGTGCTCGACACGTTGTTCGACCTGGCGGCGGCAGTCGTCAAGGCCGTGCGTTAGACAATTGCGGCGTTGAAACGAGCAATTGCCCACGTTTGCGCTTAAGCAAAAGGGGCCCGGCAATGGTCGGGCCCCTTTTGCTTAAGCGGTGACTTAGCATACTTGCGGGCGTGCTATAGATACACGCCGAGGTTGATGGCCGTGGCGTCGGTCTGGCTGCTTGCCTGGGTGCTGGCGCGCTCCAGCAGGAACGGCCGCACGAGTTCTTGGCGGTTGATGTCCTCGGCGGCTGTGACCTCGGTGACGGTGCGTGCGGCGGAGCCGATACGGACGCGTTTGGTTTTTGTCGGTGCCTTGTTCTCGATTTGCTCCACGAGCAGCTGCACGCCCTTGCGGCCAATTTCGTAACCCGGCGGTGCCACTGTGGTGAGAGGGACCGACCCGCTCCATGCAAGCGGGTTGCCGTCGCAGCCGGCCACGCGAACTTGCTTGGGGACGGAGATGCCTTTGTCGATCAACGCCGAGATAACACCCGAGGCCAATACGTCGGTTAGGCCGATGACAAAATCGGGACGCTCATCGGTGGAACGCTCGGCAATTTGAGTGCCGATACTGTAGCCATCGGCAGCGGTATTCCATTCTCCGGCGTCAATGACCTCAATTTTGATATCGGGATGAAGGGCGAGGGCCTTGTGAATGCCAAGCACTCGCAGGGTGAGCTGCATAAATGCCGCTCTGCCCACAACGGTGATATGGCGTGCGCCGCGGGCAATGGCGAGCTCGGCGATAATGCGCCCCTGTGCCTCGTTATCGGCGGCCACGTAGTAACCGGGCTCGGAATAGTGGATGTCCAGATGGACAATCGGCACGGGCATCTTGGTCATGGCGGGGTGCCAATCGGGGGATGCCATGGGCTGAACCATGACACCGGACATCTGGGTGCCCATAAAATAGCGCAGATAGTGGTCTTCGAGAATATCGTCGTTATCGGCGTTGGCGATGAGCAGGTCGTAACCGTGCTTGCGGGCCTCGTTATGGGCGCCGCTGGCAATTTGGAGCGAGAAGCCGTGGTCGAGACGGGGGAGGACCAGGCCAAAGGACTTGGCGGTGCCTCCTGCGAGCTGACGGGCGCTTTGGTTGGGCAGGTAGCCAAGGCGATTGATGGTCTCGTTGATGAGTTTGAGGGTCTCGGGGCGCAGCTTTTCGGGATGGTTGAGCGCGTTGGATACCGTGCCCAGCGAGACCCCTGCCTCGCGCGCGACGTCGCTGATTTTTACCTTTGCCATAGCGGCCCCTTTGATGCGTTTCAAGTACAAGCCAGATTGTAGCATCGCCCGTCCCTAGGGTGTCAAAACCTGCCAATTAGGGACAGGTTTATTTTGGCAGGTTTTATCTGGGGAAACGCTATTGCCAACGCGACAACCACGAAGGGGACAGGCACCTTTGTAGTGGTTTGGACCGGCTGAACGTGTGTGCATCGGGTGGTATCTAAGTTGAGATACCACTTCTGGTATATCAGCTTGCGCTTGCGTGAGTACAATACTCGAACGTTATACGTCTCAGCGCCCCTTGTGCGTGGACGTTTTGCAGTCACGCGAGCGAAGGGATTTATCCTATGTGCGGAATTGTCGGCTACACCGGCTCTGATATTGCAAAGAACATCCTTGTCACGGGCCTTAAGCGTATGGAATATCGCGGCTATGACTCCTCGGGCGTCGCACTCGAGGTGGGCGAGGGCACGGCGGCTCACCTCGACGTCATTCGCCGCGTGGGCAAGGTCGCGGGCCTGGAGAGCGAACTTACCAATGTCGACAGCGACGCCACCTGCGGCATCGGCCACACCCGCTGGGCTACCCACGGCAAGCCCTCCGTTGTCAACGCCCATCCCCACGCCAGCTGCGACGGTCGCATCGCCATCGTCCACAACGGCATCATCGAGAACTTTGCCGAGCTGCGTGAGGAGCTGGAGGGCCGCGGCCATCACTTTAAGAGCGAGACCGACACCGAGGTCTTTGCGCACTTGATCGAAGAGGCCTATGCCGAGACACACGACCTGATGGCTTCTGTGCGCGAGGCCTGCACTCACGTGGTGGGCGCCTATGGTTTGGCCGCCGTTTCTGTCGACGAGCCTGGCGTGATCGCCGTGGCCCGCAAGGACTCCCCGATTGTGGTCGGCGTCGGCGAAACCGGCTCCTACGTTGCCTCCGACGTGATCGCGCTTATCGATGCCACCCGCGATGTCGTGGTGCTCGAAGACGGTCAGTTTGCCAAGCTTACGCCCGCAGGCGTCGAGTATACCGACGAGGCTGGCAACGTGATTGAGCCCAAGCTTACCCATATCGACTGGGACCTGGATATGGCCGAAAAGGGCGGTTATCCCGACTTTATGCTTAAGGAGATCCATGAGCAGCCTCGCGTCGTGCGTGATACCCTGGTGGGCCGCATGACCCCCGCCGGTGAGCTCGATATCGACGAGCTGGGCCTTTCGCTCGAGGAGCTCAACGATATCGACCGCGTGTATGTGATTGCCTGCGGCACCAGCTACCATGCCGGACTTATCGCCAAGAACCTTATTGAGGGTTGGGCTCGTATTCCTACCGAGGTCGAGGCGGCAAGCGAGTTCCGCTATCGCAACCCCATCATCACGCCGACGACGCTTGTCGTGGCCGTGTCCCAGTCGGGCGAGACGGCCGACACCCTTGCCGCCATTCGCGATGCACGCATCAAGGGCGCCAAGGTCTTTGGCATCACCAACGTGCTGGGCAGCCCGGTGGCGCGCGAGAGCGACGGCGTTATCTACACCAAGGCTAACAAGGAGATTGCAGTTGCCTCGACCAAGAGCTTCATCGGTCAGGTCGTGAGCCTTACGCTTTTGGCCCTGCTGCTGGCGCAGGTTAAGTACCGTCTGACCACCAAGCAGGCGCGCATGCTGTTCCGCGAGCTTTCCGATACGGCCGAGCAGATCCAGTGGATCCTGGATACGCAGACCGAGGCCGTGCACGAGGCCGCGCTTGTCTGCAAGGACGCGCAGTCTGCACTGTTCGTGGGTCGCGGCATGGGCGCCGCCATTTCCTACGAGGGCGCGCTCAAGCTCAAGGAGGTCAGCTACCTGCATGCCGAGGCATATGCTGCCGGCGAGATGAAGCACGGCCCTATCGCGCTGATCGACCCGGGTTTCCCCGTCATCGCGGTTGCAACCAAAAGCGCAACATACGACAAGACGGTGTCGAACCTCATGGAGTGCAAGGCGCGCGGCGCCAAGGTCATCGTCGTTGCTACCGAGGGCGACGAGGAAATCAACAAGATCGCCGACTGCGTCATTCGCGTGCCGGCCGTCCGCGACGTATTCAGCCCCATCACGGCGAGCGTTCCGCTGCAGCTGCTCGCCCGCGAGGTTGCCATCCTGCGCGGTTGCGACGTTGACCAGCCCCGCAACCTGGCCAAGAGTGTCACAGTAGAGTAATCGAGTTCCTACGTCCTAACAACTAAGGCCCGGCTTCGTTGCAGCGGAGCCGGGCCTTGTTGCATTTGCGCAGATAAAACCTGCCAAAATAAACCTGTCCCTTTTTGGCAGGTTAGCGGAGCTTGCTGGTCTCGAAGTACTCGGGATATTGGTCCAGGACCTCGGTCTGGTTGCGGAACATCATATGCAGGTGCTTGCTGACCAAAAAGCTTGCCTCGATAGGATCGCGACCGGCGATGGCGCGGCGGATTTGCTTGTGCTCGTTAACAATCTCCTGATTGTCGAGCGCCTGCGTAGCGGCGCGCAGCCAGCGGAAGCGCTCCAGGTCGGCATTGGTCGCCTCGAGCCACGACCACACGGTGCTGCGGCACGCGATGCTAAAGATCATGCGGTGCATGAGGTTGTCGCTTAAAAAGAAGCCGATGCGGTCCTCTTCGGCCATGGCTTTTTCCTGCAGCGCGATGGCTCGGTCGAGCTGCTCGATGCCTACCGAGGTGGCACGGGCGCAGCACTCCACAATCACCTGCTTTTCCAGGTGTTCGCGAATGTAGCAGGCACTCTCGGCAAGGGTGAGGTTGATGGGCGAGACATAGGTGCCGCTTTGGGGCACGGTGCGCACTAGGCCCTCTTGCGCCAGACGCACCAGTGCCTCGCGCACAGGGGTGCGCCCCATATCTAGGTCGTCACAAAGCTGCTTGACGCCCAACTTTTCGCCCGGCTTGTAGTCCAGGTAGACTATTTTGCGTCGAATGGTGTGGTAGGACTGGTCCTGTAGGCTCGTTTCCTGCTCGCCGACGTGCATCGATTCTTCCATAGTGCCTCGCAACTGTTCTATCACACTCATATGTCAGTTGTTAATTATGCCGCGAATCAGCTCTCCGCGCTGGGTAATTCGGTTGTTGCCCGAGAACTATTGCGGCATTTTAGTCTGTTTTTGCGTATGGCTGTGCTCAATGTTGCCGTATCATAAGCCGTCGCAAACGTGAAATAGAAAGAAGGAATCCCGTATGCAACTGGTAAATATCGTACGCGAGCGCTGGAAGGGCGTCTTGTTCTGCCTGATCATCGCCATCCCTGCGTCGTTGCTCGGCAAACAGATTGAGGTGGTCGGTGGGCCGGTATTTGCCATTCTCTTTGGTATGGTTCTGGCGCTCGCCTTTCCCAAGAATCGTCGAGAACAGCTCGCCGCCGGCGTCACCTTTACGTCTAAAAAAGTCTTGCAGTACGCGGTTATCCTGCTTGGCTTTGGCATGAACCTCTCGCAGATTCTGTCCAAAGGCGCCCAGTCGTTGCCGATTATCGTGGCTACGATCTTGACCTCGCTCATCATCGCCTTTGTGCTCTGCCGCGTTATGAACGTGCCGGGCAAGATCGCGACGCTTGTGGGTGTGGGTTCGTCGATTTGCGGCGGTTCCGCCATCGCCGCGACCGCGCCCGTCATCGATGCCGACGATCGCGAGATTGCCCAGGCTATTTCGGTCATCTTCCTGTTTAACGTTATCGCGGCGCTCGTGTTTCCAACGCTTGGAGGCATGCTTGGGCTGACCAACGAGGGCTTTGGCCTGTTTGCCGGTACCGCTATCAACGACACCTCGTCTGTAACGGCTGCGGCGAGCGCCTGGGACAGTATGCATCCCGGCGCCAATGTGCTCGAGAGCGCTACGGTAGTCAAGCTCACCAGGACGCTGGCCATTATTCCCATCACGTTGGTCCTCGCATGCTGGCAGATGCATCTGGCGCGCAAGGCCGGCGGCGACGCCAAAAGCACGTTCTCCCTTAAGCGCGCGTTTCCCATGTTTGTGCTGTTCTTTGTGCTGGCGAGTGTGGTCACCACAGTGTTTCAGCTTCCCGCATCCGTTACGGCGCCCATCAAGGAGCTGTCGAAGTTCTTTATCGTGATGGCCATGGCGGCTATTGGCTTTAATACCGATATCGTCGAGCTGGTCAAAAAAGGTGGCAAGCCCATCGCATTGGGCTTTTGCTGCTGGATTGGCATTGCGTGCATGGGTTTGGGAATGCAGCACGTGCTGGGAATCTGGTAGAGAAGTAGCCCGTTTACGTGCTGGTTGCTGGTGGCCGCATCCTCGCGGTGGAGCGATAGGAGCTCTTGCGGGTATGGCTTGTCCGCAGGTTAATAGATCCCGAAGAGCTCTTATCGCCCCGCCAGGATGGCGATGCGGGGCAACACCTATACTCGCAGGACGGCGCTTTCTGCCCTATAGTGTTTGGTGAGCAATATCGTTCAATTTTGAAACACTCGGTCGTGCGACCGTCGGCGGTTGTACGTCGCAGCGGACAGGGGCAAATCATGGATAGCGATGCCAAGCTGAAGATCTTGAGCGATGCCCTAGCTGCTGCCGGGGCCTCGGCATTGGCAATCGATGCGCGTGGGGACGTCGCGATCTCGACCATGAATGACGCGGCGCTTGAGCGGGATGTGGCGGCTTTTGTCGCTGAGCGCCTCGACCGCATAGGAGACGGCGCGCGTCTGGTTATGGGGCGTGCGGGTACGCGCCTGAGCCTGACCGTTCGCCCCACCGATAAAGAGGGCGGGGGCCTTTGGGTCATCGTGGTCCGCGAGGTGCGCGCCGCCGCGGCGCATGCGGGCATCGAGTGGCTCAACGCCGACGAAGTTGAGGCCCGCTACGAATCGAGCGCGTACGGCATCGTCGAAGACGCGGCAGCGGTCGCTGCCCCCGTACGGGAGAGCTATGCGCGCGGAGTGCCCCTTATGCTCGAGGGCGAGCTGGGCGCGGGACAGGATCAGATTGCAAAACGCCTGTACCTGGATGGACCCTATGCCGACCAGCCCTTTGTGTCCGTTGCGCTCGATGAGCTTACGGATCGCGGTTGGCGCCATCTGCTCAAAAGTTCCGAATCGCCGCTATTCCAAACGGGGCTGACACTTTGCATGGGCGGCTGGCATGCTGTTGGCCCCCAACGCCTGCGCGAGCTCGTGTCCGCAATGATCGACACGGCGCTCGCAACTCGTTGCCATGTGGTGTTGACGGCAAACGACATGCCAGGCGGCGGCGAAAGCGATCAGGCTGCTTTTGTAACCGAGCGTCTGGCCTGTGCAGTGAGTGTGGCGCCGGCGATTGCCGAGCAGGGCGGCGCGTCGGAAAAGGTTGCGCGCTATCTGGAGTATCTGGCAGATATGTTTGAGACGGCAACACCCGCCTTGTCGTCCGGGGCGGCAAAGACACTCGATGCCTATCGATGGCCCCGTAACTATCTACAGCTTCGTGAGGTTTCGGAACGACTTTATATATTAGTGAGGACGGGTACAGCCGAGCGGGCGGTGGCGGAGGAGGTGCTCGCCCAGGAGGACGTTATCAAGACCGCGACCTTTGGTGCCCCGACGCTCGATAGCGATCTGTATATCTTGCGCCCACTGGCCGATACCGAGCGCGATATCGCTCGGTTGGTCCTGCAGCACCTTCACGACAACCGGACGCGTGCGGCAGAGGTACTCGGTATAAGTCGCACGACCTTATGGCGTCTGCTGAAGGACAACGACCACTGAGCAAGGTGCCGTGACCGCGCGCGGCGCGTGTGATACAGTCCAAAGCAGTATTGTTTCGACTGCGTTACGGCGTGCGGGGGAGTATGGCGGAGACTTCAAAAACGAACCAAGCGAAACGAACTGCGGCGCCGGTCAGCCGACGTACGACTTCGCGGACGTGGGGCAAAAGCGCCTCGGGGTTTGATGGCTCGTTCAAGCGCACTAAATATGGCTATCCTTCGGCAAGCGCCCGCTTGGCCATGCAGGCCGAGTCCTCGTTGTGGGGACGAAGGCGCGTGGTGGGCTCAAAGCTCAGGCACGATGGCACACTTGGCTACATTAGCCGCGGGGCGGCTCGCCGCAGCGGGCTCAATCCGGCTGGTTGGCATCGTTATGTTCCGATTGCGGTCGTCGTTGCAGTGATTGTCATCGCACTCGCTGCGCTTGGCTACGCCGGCGGCGGTGCGAGCCTGGACGTGATGTTCAAATCGCCCGAACTTGCACATGTTGGCACGGAGCTTGTTGAGGGTGCACAAGACCAGACGGGCGTCGCGCCCCAGCGCGGTATCGTTGCGGCGGCCTCCACCATCGCCGATGCGCAAAAGGACGAGGGCGAACAAGGCGATGGCGCCAAAGCGACTCGAACGAATGAAACGACGACAAATCCATCGGCAAGATAAGTTGCGAGTGGGGTAGCAAATTTGGGACGGGGCCTTTTAGCTGCCCAAGTGTCGAATGCCATCAGCAGCTCATTCGATGTCAGTCGCCAACAGCGAGCGGGCCGCATTTGCGCCAAGGTGACGTGAAATGAGAGGGCGTTGACCTTCTGGTCGCGCCCTCGAAATCGAACGTCAGATTGGCGTGAATGCGGCTCGCGCAGCGTCAGCAGGTCCGCCGTTCGGTAGAACGGCAGAACAAATTACCTAACGTACACCACGTTGTCGCGGCGCGGCTTTGCCTCGGGTAGCGTGTCATCGGCATAGCCCAGAATGCAGTTACCGACACCGCGCAGGCTGCCGTCGGCGGGCAGGCCCCAGCTGGCCAGCAGCTCCAGGCCCTCGGGCGAGTCAAAGACCTCATGCGCGCGGTGAATCCAGCACGAATCGACACCCAGTGCATAGGCGGCGTTGAGCAAGTTGCCCATGGCGAGTGAGCCGTCTTCCAGATGTGTGGGCACGCTGCGGTCAACCAGCACCACCACAACGGTCTTGGCGCCATAGAAGGGATCGCTGTTGCTGCCCATGACCTGGGCGTTGAGCTGTGAGAGACGCTCGACGGTCGCGGGGTCGGTGACGGCGACAAACGTCACCGGCTGGCGGCCCATGCCGCTCGGTGCATATTGGCCGGCTTCGATAATACGTGCAAGCTTTTTGGCCTCGACGGGACGATCGCTGTATTTGCGGCAGCTGCGGCGGTGAATGAGCGCTTCGATAGTCTCCATGGTGTCTCCTTGCGGTGGCGTTGCAGATGCCCCGTTCATACCCGTCGGGCTCAACGATAGACGGTCAATTGCCCGGCAAAAGGATAGATTCCAATTGGGAAAGTGGGTTTGCATAAAAGTACCTTCAAAATGTGACAAACCAATGGGATGGTTAAACGTTTTATCCCGTCTGCCCTGCGGTTTTTACCACTTGCCTAAATGACGAACGCATAACCTCTGATAAAGGTTTTACTAAAGGAGTATCAACGTTTATCAACGCGCCGTGGTGCGCTGGGCCAGGAGGTAACTATCATGTTCCAGGCTGGAGATGTCGTCGAGACCGATTTCGAAGGATTTCTGAAGCTGCTGCGTTCCAAGACGCGCGCTTTTGTGACGATTGACGATCACGAGTACTACATCACGCACACAGATGGCTATTGGCGTGTTCAGGATTGCGAGGCCCTCAACGATAAGGGCCACTTTACTGACTGCTCCGAGCTGGTCAACACGCTCTGCGAGGTCGTCGAGCTGCCTTGGATCTGCGGCAAAAGCCTGCACGATAGCTTCTCGGGCGCTACGGTCTACGAGGCCGTCGCCGCTTAACAGGCAATGAAACCCGATTTTCACGTGACCGCTGGCGCCGCCCCCGCGCCGGCGGTCTTTTTCTGCCGATAGGCCATAAAAGTGTAGGCATTTGCGGAGAGCCTGTTGACGATAGTCAAAACTCGGACTAATCTAGAGACACGAAATTGGTCAAAAATCGGACAATCGAATGGTGGGATAGATGAATAGCGCGGTTACGCCGGTCGACTTCGACCGGTTGCTCAATGGACTCGACCATATCTATTCGGAGTTCTCGCGCGCCTGCGGCCTTTCGGACTGCGCTTACTGGATGCTCGTCGATACCAGCACGGCAGGCGGCAGTGTTGCCGTAAGCCGTCTGACAAGCGAATGGTTCTACAGCAAGCAGACCATCAACTCGGCAATTAAAACCTTGACGGCGCGGGGCTTCGCAACGTTGGAGTTTGCCGAAGGCAGCCGTAAGAACAAGGTTGTGCGTTTGACCGAAGCGGGCATGCGGTTTGCCGAGCAATATGCGCTGCCGGCGCAAGAAGCGGAGCAACAGGCTTTCGAAGTGCTCGAGCCCTGGGAACAGCGCGAAATCATGCGCCTAATCGAAAAATTTTCCCATGCGCTCGGCGATGAGTGCGATGTCTTTAAGCAGCATATCGCTGCCGAGAATCAAGGTGAGGGTGAGTCGTGCGACTATTAATGAGGTTTTTGAAGCCCTATCGAGGGCTTGTCGCAGTGACGCTGCTGGCGCTGCTGGTGGATAACGTCGGTACGCTGTTGGTTCCCACGATGCTGGCGAACATGGTCAACACCGGTATTACCACGGGCGATGTCGACTACATCTTACGCAACGGCCTATACATGTTTATCGCGACGAGCATGGCTAGCGGCGGCACGGTGCTGGGCTGCTATCTTTCGGCGCGTCTGGCGGCTAACGTGGCCTGCGACATCCGCAATGCCGTCTACGACAAATCACTCGAGCTTTCTGCCAGCGATTTTGAGCGCTTTGGCACCGGATCGATGATCACGCGCTCACTCAACGACATCAACGTGATTCAACAGGCTGTCCTTCAGACGATTCAGCTGGTGCTGCCCGTGCCGTTCTTGGCTGTGGCGGGCATCATCTTCGCCTGGCTCATCGATCCGGCCATGGGCATGCTTCTGGGCGTCGTGGTTGCGATCGTGCTGGTTGCGGCGGTCTTTACGGTTGCCAATGCGGCGCCGATTTTTATGCGCCTACAGGGTTTTATCGACCGCATGAACGTGGTGCTGCGCGAGAACATCGTGGGCGTGCGCGTCATCCGTGCGTTTAACAAGGAGCGTCGTGAGGAACAGCGCCTGGACGAGGTGTTCAGCGATTACGCGGCCAACGCCATCAAGGTCAACCACCTGTTTGTGGGCCTTGACAGCTCCACCTTCTTTTTGATCAACATAGCCGAGGTGGCGGTGCTGTGGGTGGGCGGTAACCGGGTGGGCGCCCATGCCATGCAGATTGCGAGTATCTCGGCGGTGCTGGAGTATGCAATTCTGATCCTGTTCTTTGTGATGATGGCCCAGATGGTGGTGCTGACGCTTCCGCGTGCTGCCGCGTGCCTGAACCGTGCGCAGCAGGTGTTGGAGATTGAGCCGAGCATCGTGGACGGCGAGCGTACGCTGGGTGACGGGGCGCCCGCCTCCGAGGACGATGCGGATGCTGTTGCCGTGTTCGACCACATGTCGTTTCGCTTTGACGATGCCGACGAGGACACCCTGTGCGACCTGAGCTTTGGCTGTCGTCGCGGTCAGACGACCGCGATTGTGGGCTCGACGGGCTCGGGCAAGTCGACGGTGGCAAAGCTTCTGCTGCGCTTCCACGATGCCACCAAGGGCGCCATTCGCCTGGACGGCATCGATCTGCGCGAGCTTTCGCAAGATGAGATTCGCGGGCGCATCGCCTATGTGCCGCAGAAGGCGTGGCTGTTCTCGGGCACCGTGGCAAGCAATCTGCGCTTTGGCAACGAGGACGCGACCGAGGCGGACATGCTTCATGCGCTGCAGGTTGCCCAGAGCACCTTTGTGCTCGATCAGCCGCAGGGGCTCGATACTCCGGTTGCCCAGGGCGGTACGAACTTTTCGGGCGGCCAGCGCCAGCGTCTGGCAATTGCCCGTGCGCTCATGAAGCATGCCGATCTGTATATCTTCGATGACAGCTTTTCGGCCCTGGACTTTAAGACCGATGCGGCCTTGCGCCATGCGCTGCAGGACGAGACGCGCGACGCCGCGGTGCTCATCATCGCGCAGCGCATCTCGACGATTTTGCATGCCGACCAGATTGTCGTGCTCAAGGATGGCGAGGTCGTGGGCCTGGGCGCGCACGAGGAACTTATGGAAACCTGCGAGGTGTACCGCGCCATCGCGGAATCGCAGATGAAGGGAGGTGAGTAGCATGACCGAGGAGCTCAAGAGGCGCAGCGACGCTATCGATGCCGTCGTTGTGGACGCGGCCGAGGAAGCGGTCGAGCAGTCTGCCGCGTCGACCGAGCTGGATGCCGCCGCCAGGGCCGCGGCCGAGCGCGAGGCTCGTCGCCAGGCGCTGTACGAGGAAAACGAGCGTGCCGAGGACGAGCGCGCCCGTGCCGAGGCAGAGCGTATGCGCGACGTGGACGACGAAGAAGAGGACGAGACGCCCCGGGATACCTGGGCGACGGTGCGCCGCTTGTGGAGCGAGGCCGCCGGCGACCATTGGCGCTTCTATATTGTATTCGCGAGCATTGTGTTCTACGTCATCTTTAACACCGCCGCGCCGGCATATAGCGCTCATGTTATCGACGAGCTGTGGGGCCATATACAGGTGGCGTTTGCCAGCGGAACGACCTTCAGCATCACCTGGGACCAGTGCGGTAAGACCATCTTTGTCTACTTTTTGATCTGGACGGCCGCCGGATCGTTCTATGCGCTGCAGAGTTTTTTGATGTCGAGCGTCGCCGAGCGACTCAACTTGCGTCTGCGCAACCGCATCGCGCAGAAGCTCAGCCGCCTGCCGCTCGCCTACTTTGACGCGCATCGCCCCGGCGAAGTGGTCAGCCGCGCGACCAATGACTTGGACAAGATGTCCGAGAGTATGCAGCGCGGATTGCTGCAGCTGCTGGTATCGATCGGTACCGTGACGGGTGCCATCATCATGATGTTCGTCTATAGCGTCAAGCTCACGTTGGTCTTTTTGGGCTTTACGGCGGTATCGCTGCTGGTAACCAAGGTGGTTTCGCGCCGTACGCATGATGTGACGGGCGAGCGTCAGGAGTGGGTGTCCAAAATCACGAGCGCGGTCGAGGAAGGCTATTCAGGCCGTTTGGTGATTCGCGCATTCAACCGCGAGCACCAGAGCTCTGCCGAGGTGCACGAGGCCTCGAGGGAGCTAGCGCGCGTGAGTACCAAGGCCGACTTTATGATCAATGCCGTCGGCCCTGCGGTTCGCTTTATCGGCCGTTTGGCGCAGATCGTGATCGCGTTGGTGGGCTGCAGCATGCTGGTCGCCGGTCACATGACCGTCGGCGTGTTCCAGGCGTTCTTCCAGTTTATCTACGGGGCGTCCGAACCCATGACGCAGCTGTCGTTCACTTTCAACTCGCTGCAGAGCGCGCTGGCGAGTGCGGAGCGCGTGTTCGACCTGCTCGATGAGTCCGAGATGGAAGCCGATCCGCTGCCGGGTGAGACTGCCAGGCTGCCGGGTCGCGCGGAGGGCCGCGTCTCCTTTGAGCACGTGCGTTTTGGTTATTCGCCCGACAAGCCGCTTATGCGTGACGTGTCGTTTACCGCCGAGCCGGGCCAGAAGATCGCCGTGGTGGGAACCACGGGCGCGGGCAAGACCACGCTCATCAACCTACTCATGCGTTTTTACGAGATCGATGGCGGGCGCATTACGCTCGACGGCGTGGACACGAGCTGTATGGACCGCGGCGAGCTACGCCAGCAGTTTGGCATGGTGCTGCAGGACGCCTGGCTATTCGATGGCACGATTGCCGAAAACATCGCCTACGGCTGTCCCGAGGCGACGCGCGACGAGATCGTGGCGGCTGCGCGCGCCGCGCAGGTCGACTTCTTTGTGCGCACCATGCCGCAGGGTTATGACACGCGGGTGGCCAACGATGCCGAGAGCATTAGCCAAGGGCAGCGTCAACTGCTGACCATCGCACGCGTGCTGCTCAACAACCCGGCGATTCTCATCCTGGACGAGGCGACGTCGAGCGTGGACACGCGTACCGAGCTCGCCATCGGTCGCGCCATGGACGCGCTTATGCGCGGGCGCACCAGCTTTGTGATCGCGCATCGCCTGTCGACGATCGTGGACGCCGACCTGATCTTGGTCATGGATCACGGCAACATTATCGAGCAGGGCACGCATAAGGAGTTGCTGGCTGCCGAGGGCGCCTACGCCGACCTCTATCTGAGCCAGTTCGCATAATGCGACATGGGGACGGCCCCCTTGTCACACACATCGCATTCCCGGCACGGGACAAATGAGTCAGACGACGCGGTCCCTGACGGGCGGGTGACGTGGGACGCTTGTTGTCAGGTTTGTTTGTCCCAAAAAATTAATAAAGCAGGGGATTGGCAACGTGTGGTCTGTCGCATTCGTTGAACAAGAAATGTGTGAATCGTTGACAGTTTCTATGAATGTGCTTCTTTGGTGCGCATTTGACGCATTCTGTTTGAGATTATAATTATGAAGATTTCTGTCGCGAGTACATTTCGGTACGGCACGACCGCATAGAGGAAGGCGAGAGCATATGAGACGGATCAACTGCAACCGGGCATTGGCCGGGCTGCTGGCGGTGGTGATGGCCGTGGGCCAGATCCCCACGCCGGCACTGGCCGAGGCGGCCCAATCCGCCGATCAGGCGATATCAGAGCAGGGTGGGGGTTCTGAAGTAGCGACCGGTAGCGATACCGGGGAGGCTGTGCCTGCGGAGGATGAGTCCGCCGCCGAGGACGCCGCTGCGACCAACGCGGAGCAACAGCAGGGGGACCGTGTTGCCACCTACGCAGCCCGTGCAAGTAGGAGTATCCGCGAGGCGGGCTCCAAGTGGGGCGATGTCTCAAAATCCGACGTCTATAGAGCGGTCGGTGCGGGCAAGTATCGTATTTGCCTCAACGGCACGGACAATTGGACCGAGATTGAATCCTGGCTCTTGAACCCTGGCTCCGCGAATCTTGAACCCGGCGTCTATGCGGTCCAAGAGTACAAGAAGGTCAGTGGCTCGATCTTTAATCCTAAGTTCGGCTGGGTCGATGACGGCAACTTGACCCTCACCCGCTATTGGACGGCTACCGTTGTCACCGAGGGCGCGGCTGACGCTACGGGCGCGCAGCTCGGCGGCATCTTCGTTGACGGTACGTCGTACGCAAACGCGGGCACCTACGACATCGACGAGGGTACAACCAAGACCTTTACGGTCCAGAATGTCGACGACTACAAGGTCGATAAGGTCCAGATCGACGACAATACCGTGACGCCAGACGCCGATGGAAACTACACCATCCCGAGCAACGCCGATTCCCAAATTAAGGTAACCTATAAGGCCGACACCGAGGCGACCGTCAAGGTTGACGAGGCAAGTTCTGCCAACCTCAAGAGCCTGACCGTCGGCGGTACCTCTGCCGCCGCCGGTTCCAGCGTCTCGGTCAACGTCAAGAACTCCGTCTCCGTTGTTGCCAAACCTGCCGATGGCTACGCCGTGGAATCCATCGAGTTCAATGGCAACACGTATCGCAACGGCGATGCAGGCCTCAGCTTCAAAAATCAGGTCGCGACGCTCACCCTGCCTGAGCTCACCAAGGACAAGACCTACATCCTCAAGGTCAACACCGTGAAGGCCGGGCTCGTTGGCATCGACGGTGCCGAGGTGGGCATCCTGGGCAAGGACAGCAGCACGTATAACGAGATTGTCTTCAATGCCGCCCTCGATGCTGCCAACAGCGTGCCTGCCGGGCTCACCGCCGGCGATGTGACTATCAAGTACAATGCCGGCCCGGGTGATGGTGTGTGGAAGTCGCTTGACTACACGCCTGCCTGGTACGAGTTCCTGCTCCATGCCTTTGGTAAGAAGGACTCCGAGCAAATCCAGATCAGCTATGCCGGTAACGACCAGTATCCCGCCAGCTCCATTACGCTCACCGTCAAGCCGGTCGACGGCCGCACTGTCACGCACATTTCGATGAACGCGGCTACCTCGGTCCAGTACAGCGAGGATTTTGATGCCCTGAAGGCCAAGGTCTACCGCCAGCTTGCCCCCACCGTCGTGGACGAGGTAACGGGCAAGGCGGTCAACGGTCTTTCTCGGAACGACTTTGAGATCGACGGCCTTGAGCAGAAGGTGGGCGAGTACACCGTCACCATGAAGTTCAAGGGCAACGGCACCTACAAGCCCTCCGAGGCCACCGCGACCGTAACCGTGACCAAGGCCCCTTCCTCGGTCAAGGTTAAGAATACGAGCATTACGTATGGGAACACCGTGGCAGTCGCGGACCTGGTTTCCTCCACGCCGAGCAATAAAGAGACCGAGCCCGTTATCGTTGTCGCCGGTATCGATGGCGACGGCAAGGGCTACCTCTCGATCGATTTGAGCTACGTGGGTGGTGGCAAGGCGCAGAGCGCGATCAACTCGATCCTGCATCTTGATAAGGGTGTCACGCTTGACAGCCTCATCAACCTGCTCAACAACGATGCAACCATGACAGCCCTTAGGCTCGCCCTGAAGGCGGCGGGTGTTGAGAATCCCGACCAGGTGATCGATTCCCTTAAGAGCGCGCTCGACACCGCTCAGGATCTGGGCCTGGGAGGCTCCACTGTTGCCCTCGGCGGTACGCCCTCTAAGGCGGGCGTCTACCTGGTGACTGCGGTGGCTACGAGCGGCAATTACGAGACCTCTGCGGGCGTGGGCTACCTCACCATCGCACCTAGGACCGAGGACGTTACCCTCACGTGGAACGCCTCGACGCCCAAGGGCGGCTTTGCCGTTGGCAGCGAGGAGCTTGCAAACTTTGACTTTGGTGCGAAGGTCGTCGACAGCGATGCCGCGGTTGAGGGCGCAAAGGTTCGCTACCTGATCACGGGCATCGCCTGCGACGGCAGCACGTTTAAGAGCACCGATCCCAACGTGAAGCCCACCAAGCCCGGCTGCTACACCGAGGTCGCTTACGTCCTGGGCGGCAACTACGCCGCAGCCCCCATCAAGCGCGCCTTCAAGATCAGCAGGCTCGAGACCACGATCTCGATGGGCGATGAGATCCACGAGTACGACGGTGCCGCGCAGGCCATGAACGCCCAGGTCTATGTGGGCGACCAGCCGCTCGAGGGCGCCGAGGTGACCTTCTCGTACTTTGGCATGAGCGCATCGGGCGCGTTTGACGTTAAGCTGGACGGCATGCCCACCGAGGCCGGCACCTATAAGGTGGTCGCAACGTATTTGGGCGATGCCCAGCACGCGACGAGCTCCAAGGCGACCACGCTGAAGATCAACCCGCGCGAGGTGTCCGTTAAGGCCAACAACGCCTCCAAGATCTATGGCGAGGCCGATCCTGAATCCGCCTACTCCTATGAGCTTATCGACCGCGGCACCACCACGTGGAAGGGCGGAGACCTTGCGACCGAGGTAAGCCCGACCGTCTCCTACCAGCGCGAGCCCGGCGAGAACCCGGGCGAGTACACGCTTCATATCAGCGCTGCAACCTGCAACAGGAACTTTAAGCTCAATGTGGCCGAGAGCGGGGTCTTTAAAATCTACGGCGCCCTGACCGTAAAGGTTGATGGCCATGGTACCGCTGGCCTTGTCGAAGGCGCTCCCGCGGGCGGCGAGCCCGGCACCCCGATCGGCGTGAACGCCGTGGCGGATGAGGGCTACGTGTTCACAGGCTGGACCGTCGATGAGGGCGACGCTAAGGTCGAGGATGCCAACGCTACCGAGACCATCGTGCGCATGGGCAGCAGCAACACTACGCTGACCGCACACTTTGAGCTTGCGATGACGCCCATTCAACCGATGTCCTACGTGACCGTTGAGGCGGGCGAGGGCGGCTCGGCCACGAGCAACCCGCGCGGTGCGCTCCCCGGCACCAAGGTTGCGCTCACCGCTGTGGCGGACGAGGGCTATGTCTTTGACCACTGGGAGGTTATCGACGGTGACATCGAGCTCGCGGATGCGGCTTCTGCCACGACGACCTTTTTGCTGGGCGAGAAAGCCGTGACGGTGCGCGCGCTCTTTAAGGCGGTGCCTGCGCCTGAGCCCGTGCCCGACCCCAAGGATCCGTCGGACGGTAAGGGCTCCGGCTCTGTAACGACCGTCACGGAGACCAGGTCTGCGGCCAAGAAGCAGGACGCAGCGGTGCTGCCCCATGCGGGAGACCGCACGTTCGCCCTGGTTACGGGCATCGCGATTGCCGGCGTCATTGTGCTGGCCGCCGGCTTTGCCCTGACGCGCCGCCATAACAGGCGCTAGCAGGTAAGGCGCCTTCACGGGGCGGCGTCGTCAGACTGATTTGTCCCTGACGGCGGGGGTTTGCCCGCATCGCATCCCCGGCACGGGACAAATGTGTTAGATGACGCCGTCCCTGACGGAGGGTTGCCGCGGGACACTTGTCGTCAGGTATATTTGTCCCAAAAATTAAGAAAGCGGGGGATTGACAACGTGCAATCCCCCGCTTTCTGCTTTACGGCCACGTCTCCGCAGCCGGCATCATGTGCATACCGCCCATGGCCTCCGCAACAGGAGCGGCTACCGATCTGCTAGCTCGCGTACCAGGGCCTTGAGCTCGGCCACCTCTTGCTCGAGCTCTGCGACGCGGCGAGCGTTCTCGGTGATGCCCTGACGGTTGAGGGCGGACTGCTCGGCGGCATCGTCAGGCATGTACTCGCGGTGCTGCTTGGCGTCGAAGCTCTCCTCGAACACGCGGCAGCCGTTGCGCTTGATGATGCGTCCCGGTACGCCCACGACGGTGCAGTTGTCGGGCACGTCCTTGACGACAACCGAGTTGCCGCCGATTTTGACGTTGTTGCCGATGCGAATGTTGCCGAGCACCTTGGCGCCCGTGCCCACGGTGACGTTGTTGCCCAGGGTGGGGTGGCGCTTGCCGGTTTCGTTGCCGGTGCCGCCAAGCGTGACGCCCTGGTAGAGCACGCAGTTGTCGCCCACGATGGTGGTTTCGCCGATGACGACGCCCATGGCGTGGTCGATAAAGAAATGCTTGCCGATCTGTGCAGCGGGATGAATCTCGACCCCGGTGATGTGGCGGGTGATTTGCGAGAGCACACGGGCGAGCGAGCGATGACCGTGCTCCCACAGCCAGTGCTCGGGCACGTGGTTCCACTTGGCGTGCAGGCCAGGATAGGAAAGGAAGATGACCAGACCGTTTTGCGCGGCGGGGTCCTGCGTCTGGACGGTCTTGATGTCCTCGCGAATGGTATTGATAAAGCTCACCGGCCGCCCTCCCTTAGCGCCATGGCAATGCGATTCAATAAAGTATAGCGATTCGCTAGGGATTAGGAAGAATAATCTTGGCGGCTTTGCATGACAGGTGTCAGTTATGCAAACTTGCTGGTAATGGAGTCATGCTTTTGTGGGGTTGCGCACGAGGGGGCACCGCAACCGTATACTGGTCAACTTGGACGTATCCGCGCCCACAACTGAGAGGTTTTACTTCATGGGTTTCATCAATTTTATCGCCGAGCTGCTCAAAGACCCGCGCACCGCGATTGCCAGCTGGATCGCCGCCGGCCCGCTTATGGCCTACGGCTGCGTGTTCCTCATTATCTTCATTGAGACAGGCGTGGTGTTCTTCCCGTTCCTTCCTGGCGATTCACTGCTGTTTGCTTCGGGCTTCTTTGCCCATAACGGTGGCTTTAACATCGTGGCCCTGCTGGCCGTAGCATGGGCCGCTGCCATCCTGGGCGACCAGTGCAACTTTATGATCGGTCACTTCTTTGGCAAAAAGATCATCGCTTCGGGTAAAGTCAAGGCCATGACGCCCGAGCGTATCAAAAAGTCCGAGGACTTCTTGGACAAGTGGGGTCACCTGGCCATCTTCCTCGGCCGTTTCTTCCCGTTTATCCGCACCTTTGTGCCCTTTATCGCCGGCATGGGCGGTATGCACTGGCGCAACTTTGTCATCTACAACGTGCTGGGCGGCATTACCTGGTCGACGGTCTTTACACTGCTGGGCTACTTCTTTGGCGGCATTCCCTTTGTGCAGGAGCACTTTGAGTTGCTGATCATTGGCATCGTAGCCGTGTCGATCATCCCGACTGTAGTCGGCCTGGTTAAGGCTAAGCTCGGCAAACAGAACGCCGCATAGTATCCGTGCGCTAAAACCTACGCGGTAACAGTTGCGCTGCATTATCCAAAACAAAACGGGATCCGTCGCTTGAAGTCGACGGATCCCGTTTGCGTTTGAGGGGAGGTGGGCGCGCGATGCGCTTGGCAGCAAGCGTCGCGCAGCGACTTAATCAACTGGAATCGGCGGTGGGGTGGGGCCGTTATTGAAGAGCGCCGCAATCGCGGGAACGGTTTTTGCGGGCATCCAGTTTGCCATGCCTTCTTGCCAAACGAGAGATTCGGGAGCAAGCGATTTTGAGGCAACCATGGAACTCAGTGTGATGAGGCCGAACGGTCCGGTTGCCGCGCCGTTGACAGCAACGTGGAAACGATCTTGCCGCGGAATGGGCGGGGGAACGGGGGAGCCAGAGATTCCCACCGGAGTGTTGCCCATCATGTTGTCCATCGCGCCGGCTATGTTTCGACCGACGGAACCGCCTATGGCCATGCCCGCGGCGATCCCAGCCATGTCCATGCCGCCGTTGCCACCGCCGCCGAGGCTGATGTCCGCAGCTCCTTTTTCGCCCATATGTCCGAGCGCCTCTGCGCCAGCGACGCCAACGGTGGTTTGCGCTTCCACCTGATAGGCGGGGAAGTTAGCAGTCTGAGTCTGCTTGTGGACGCGATATTGTCCTTCCTCGCGCTCAATACGCAGACGTTCCTGCAGGTTTTCCATTTGAACACGCTGCATATCATGGATGTTCTTGATGTTGGCTTCGGTTTGGGCTCGGACGGTGGCCTCGGTCACATCGCGTGTTACCGCCATGAGCCGAGTGTAGCCGTCGCTCTCCTCGTCCACGTCGATGGCGGCGATGTCTAAAGACGAGAGCTCTATGCCAAAGACCTTGCGCAGCTGTGAAGAAAGGTCGTTGTTGGCAAGTTCCGAGAGGTCGTCGGTGCGGCCAGCGAGCTGCAAAAGAGGGATCCCGAGTTTTGAAGGCATATTGGCGACAAGAGATTTAACTCTGCGCGAGACCGCATCGCGAACTTGACTTTGAAAGTCTTCGAGCGTGAATTCATCAAGACGGTGGAGCTCGATGAATTCACGGTAATCGGCGATTTGGAAAGTAAGTGTCCCTCGCACGGCAACGGGTACTCCAAAATCGGGGAACCGCTGGTCAAACACATCGAAGTAGCGCACGGCAAAACGTGATTGCACAACCTTGGCAAGATTGATGAAGTAAACCTCTGCCTGAAACGGTGTGCCACCGCCATATGCCGCCGCGACAAAGCTCGCAATGATGGGCAGGTTGGAGGTGTTGATCGCCTCATCAAAAGGTCCCTCGATGAACTCTTGGATCGCGTCTTGTCCCTTGCGACGGCAGATGAAAACGGCAACAGAACCCTCGCGCACACGGAGAGATGATCCCCAGCGGATTGCGTTTTCACGGCGCACATTGTTTGCGGGTCGCCATTTCCAGATGAGATAGTCCTTCTCATCACAGCGGATTTCATCCATCATGCCGGCGCGATTTTGATTAGCCATGATTTATTCCCCTGAACAAGCGGACATGATGCAGCAAAAAGCTATGCCGGCGACACTAAACAATACGAGCGCGATCAAAGGCCCCCAAGCACGAAGCCTCGATATGAAGGCCCTCTTTTGAATGTCAGTTTTGAGTTCTTCGAGTAGCGCAAAGTCCTCGCTATCACCAAAGAGATGCTCCGCTTTCGCGTATGCCTGATCGAATTTGGAACGCCATGCATCGGCAAGTGCGTCTTCTGCAGTGCGATACATGTAGTCGTTTGGGGGAGCGATGCAGTTGCCGCTTGCCATGGCGGCGAACTCGATAAGGTCATCTTTATTGGTGGGGATGGGCCAGCTTCGAATCAGGCTGATTTTGCGCTCGTCAGTTGCTGTCGTGGTGTGGGAATCGCTGTTTCGTTTTTGAGGTCGCTTGCTCTCGATTAGGTCGAGCTTCTGCGAAAGCAGTGCAATCGAGCCGTCTGCCACATCGCGGATTCCGAAGCCGCATGAGGGGCAGATGACCGCATTCTTGTCGACAATCTCGCCGCAAGCGGGGCAGCGCGTAATACCGGATTTTGGTTTCGTTTGTTTTGTAGGGGACTCAGTCTCCTCGGTGGGCGCTTGCGAGAAAACGGGTTCACAAGGTGTCGCGGCTGCTTCGATGCGCTTTCCGCAGTTTCCGCAAAAGACATCGCCATTAACGAGCTTTGTCCCGCAGTTTGGGCAGTAGGCCATTATCAACTCCTTAACGTGCCGACATCGAGACGGGATCCAGGTGAAGCAGACACGTCGATGCGTTGTAATCCTTAACTATTGCCTTGATGTGTACGTTTGTGCCGGTTCGGATTTCATCGAGACTGTCATCAAATCCCATGTCTAAGGTATTGACGTTTTCGTACTGCATTTCGGGACCTTGAGCATGGTTGGGGTCATAGTCGCCGGCGTTGATCAAAACATCCCAGCGCGTGGTGTAGTTGGCGTGCGGTGCGAGGTAGGCGATATTGCCGTCAAACTCAATAGTCTTGCCTGCGTACTTGGACACAAACCAGCTCGCGTCCATGTCGCTGGAGGAGAGCAGCGTCGCAAGATCGGGGCAATTGGTCGTTGTTAGGACGGCATCTTGTTCGGAAGCGGGCTGTGCGGCTTCGGCATTTTGCTCGGGAGAGTCAGTATCCTCCGTTTCTGCTTCTTCGGTCTCCTTCTTTTGGGTCGGCTCACTGTCCGTTTTCTTTTTCTCTTTCTTCTTTTCGGTTGTCCGTGATGGCTCCTTTGTGCTGTCGCCACTATCGGTTGATGCCTTTACTTTTAGGCTAATCTCTATCTGGTCATGTTTTGCATATACGGTGCAGCTGACTTTTTCGTTTTGATCGACCTTAAACGTTTTCCTTCCGTCGACGCTTGAGTCGTCTGCTTTCTGGACCCTAAGCGTGTGCTGTCCCTTGTCGAGCGTGAGGTCCCATGAATCTTCGGCTCCGTGGTCGAGGGTCCCGACTTTTTCTGAATCAACGTAGATGGCAAGGTCGTAGCGAGAGAAGAGGAGATTCTCGCTGCAATCTACGGAAAGATGGACTGGATAGCTTGGGGCGTCTTGAACGGGTTCGCTGGTTTTCTTTGAGCCATTTGCACCGAGCGCGATCGCTACGACTGTAACGATGGCAACTATTGCTACGCCGATGCCGGCCATTCCAAGGATTCGCCAAGGGTGCCGGGGCGCATGGTTTGTCCTTAGCTTTTTCCGAGCTTGTGATACCAAGGCTGAGGATTCGCGGGAGATGGAATCAATAACTTTCGAGACGCCTTTGTTGTGAGCTGTTTTTGGTAGCCGTGCCTTAAAGGACTCGTCGAGCTCGGAGGCATCCCGACATTCGGACGGAGAATCATTCGCCGTAGAGTTCACTTCCTGTTTGCCAGCGGCGCCTGCTGTTGCGTCATAAAGGGCGTCTTTTGCGCGGCTAGCGAGTTCGCCCACGGCACCGGCCGCGATGGCTCCGGCCTTTGCTGCTAGGCCGCCAAGCGCGTCTGCGGCCGTTGCTAGGCTGTCAGAAAGCTCGTCTGCGGCGGCATTGTTCGTAGGATTGTGGGGGACTGGAGGGATATTACTTGCCTCGCCAGAGGTGGCATTGTCGGAGACGGGCTCGAAGGGACCGGTTCGGTGGGTTTCTGGAGTGCATTTGGCGATGTTTATCTCTGAGCCGCATTTAGGACAAAAATGCAGGCCGGGGCGTAACTCGTTTCCGCATTTTGGGCAAAAAGTCATATCTGCCTTCCATAAAAATCGTATGGTTGCGTTCGCCAGCTCGTCGGATATAACTCACGCTTAGGAAGGGAAACGACTCGGAAGAATCGAAAGGGCTTAGGGCGTTGGGGCGCCTTGAGACCCTGTTCCGCTTTTGGCGATCATTTGGCAGCGCTGGTCATTTTATTGTGTGGCTACGAGAGCTGTGATTCCTCAGTTGCCAACTGAATCGGATATGCTGTCGGCGAACGGCGCCCCGGTCCTACCATTGGGCTGCGTAAATATCGCAGCTTGCGTGCGTGGGCGGATTGTGGACATCGACCGAAACGGGGGTCGTGGAACCGACGGCGGGGCAGTCGGAAAAGTTGTTATAGCCGGCAACGATGTTGCCCTGCTTGTCGCGCAGGATGGCCGATAGGAACACCTGGGTCTTATCAAAATCGCTCGGAGCACTTTGGAGTTTGAGCTTTGCCAAGAATGACCGCATGCCGTCTGCCCCAGCGGATTCGGTGCTATCGAAAATTTCGTACACCGGTGCTTCGGTGGCGGTGGCAAGTGCAACGCCGCTGGGTGTGACTGCCTCGAACTCAACGCGCGCGGGAGCGGTTCCATTTCCCGTCTGATCGCCAAAGTAGACGGTCTGGCCGGGCTCGATGGTGCTGTAGGTTTTCTCATCCGTAAAGATCAGGTTGTCATTCGCGTCGTATCCGTAGATCTTAATGGTGGGAAATGCGATAGCGGCGGGGCCGTCGGAGTTTTTAAGGCCGATGCCAAAGTGGACGTATCCGTGCGTACCGACCGACCAGCCGGACTCCACGATTGAGAGCTCGGCGGACAGGAGGCTGGCGTCGCTTGCCGTATTTGCTTTTTTGGATGTCGAAACGCCGTCAGACTGGCCGGCTTGCGATGAGGACGTGGGCCCGTTGCTGCTTTCTCGGCCGGCGTGGAACGTCGAGATGGCAATCGCGCCGACTGCCATCAGCCCGGCAAGCATCGCGGTGACGAGTGCCAGTTTTAGCAACAAGCCTCCAAAGGTCCGCGTCCTGCTTTTGCCTGGATTGCGCTTAGGAGCATGCGTACCCGCTGCCATTTGGGCATGGTCGGCATGCCCATCTGTGCCAGAAGATGCTCTATCGTTTCCCGGTCGAGACGAGCCGGCGAGCACTTTTGCCATCTCGGTCGCAGACTGAAATCGCGCGCTTGGCTCAAACGAGCAGGCGCGCGTGATGGCATGGACGAGCGTCGCGGGTGCATTATCAAGATTCTTCTTAAGAATCTGCTCGTAAGCCTCGTCATCGGGCCGGACACCCGTAAGCGCAAAGCCAAGAACGCGTCCGATGGAGTAGACATCACTTCGCGCATCGGTCTGGGCAAAGCCGTATTGTTCGGGCGAGGCGAACCCCCAAGTTCCGAGGGAAGTCGTGTCCTTGCTTGCCCCTTCGACGCGCATGCGGGCAATGCCAAGGTCGATGAGGTGCGCGCCGTTTGCGGCAACCACGATATTGTTGGGGGAAATGTCACGGTGGACGATACCGTGTCTGTGGAGCTCCTCGGCCGCCTCGCAAAGCTCGATGCCAAGCGATGTCGCCTCTTCCGGCGTCAACGGCCCATCGGTTTCGATAACTTTGGAAAGCGACCGACCCGGCACAAAGTCGTAGACGACAACAAAGTGCTCGGGTAGTTCGTAGGTCGCCTCGACGCGGGGAAGGCGGGGCGAGCTGCATTCTGTGAGTGCCGACCATACATTGCGGCGGGCAAGCTCCTGTCGAATCTTCTTTCGCACGAAGGGACCGGCTCCGTCAATCGTGACGAGTTCGGTAATGCCGTCTTCGCCGCGTGCGAGTACCTGCTCGACGCGATAGGTGTCGTCAAGGCTCATGGCATGCATGAGCTGGTTGTCGTTCAAGCCGTCCTCCCTTCATGGTAGCTGGGCAAATGCCCCAAAAATAATATGCCAACGATTGTTCTGTTTGTTCAGTTGGCAACTGAATCGCGTATGGAGCCGATAGAGCTGCGGGGCTCGCGCGGACGTGGGCGTCTATTTGAGTGGGTTGGTTCCCAGAAGCGTTTTTTCACCCAGACGGTAGAGCTCGTCGTCGGTGCAAGCGCGACTCATGCCGCGTTCGATGCACCAGATGACGATGGCGTCGCGGCGATCCTTGCACCAAAGCTCGGCGACGCTATCGAGTCTCAGAAGGCGCTGCGTCTCTCGAAGCGTGCAGCCGATACCGAGTGCCAACATGATGGCGTGGTCGCGGCCAGGGCGGCTTTTGCCGGCAAAGATGTCGTACACAACGGTCGGGTTAAGGCCCGAGTTGCGTGCGACGTCCGAGCGCTTGATGCGGCGCTCGTCGATGAGGCAGCGCAAGTACGAGGGAAGCGTTTGGTCGACGGTTTCGCCTTCGTCCAGATAGGCGTCGATGCTCGAACTGGCCAACAGCCGCTTGAGCAGGTCTTCCGTCAAGTGTTCGCGTTTGTTCTGAGTTGCCAAGGGGGCTCCAATCATCGTCTCGACTTAGAGTATATCGATAGGGCGGTCGCGGGGCGCATGGGGCGAGCGGACGCCGCGGCTTGGAGGACGCCTATTTACCCTGGTGAATTCCGAAGCAAATGAAAATACTTTACTTAGTTAAAGAAAAACGTTTTATCCGACGCGCGCGGGGAGTACAATCTCGTCCATGCGAATCGACGTGCCATCGGCTTCGATGTTGCCCGCGTGTCCCGTCCGGCTCTACGCTCCGGGCGTGCGACGTTGCGACACGGTCGGCCTCGGTCCTTGCGTGCGGGTTCGCGAGTATGCAACTGTGTATGTAAGGAGCGACATATGACTGTCGAGAAGAAGGATATCGATTGGGGTAGCCTCGGCTTTGGCTACATGAAGACCGATTACAGCTACGAGGCTCATTGGAAGGATGGCGAGTGGGACGAGGGCGGCCTGACCACCGACCACACCATGCATGTCTCCGAGTGCGGCGGCATCTTCCATTACTGCCAGGAGGTCTTTGAGGGCCTGAAGGCCTACACCGCCGAGGATGGCAGCATCGTCTGCTTCCGTCCCGACATGAACGCTGAGCGCATGTATAACTCTGCCCAGCGCCTCGAGATGCCGCCGTTCCCCAAGGACAAGTTCGTTGAGGCCGTCAAGCAGGTCGTTTCTGCCAATGCTGCCTGGGTTCCGCCTTTCGGCTCCGGTGCGACCCTGTACGTGCGTCCGTTTATGATTGGCTCTGGTGACGTGATTGGCGTGGCTCCTGCTCCTGAGTACACGTTCCGCATTCTCGTGACTCCGGTCGGTCCGTACTTTAAGGGCGGCCTTAAGCCCGTTAAGCTGCGCGTTTCCGAGTATGACCGTGCAGCCCCGCATGGCACCGGCAACATCAAGGCCGGCCTGAACTACGCCATGTCCCTTAAGCCCACGATGGAGGCCCATCGCGAGGGCTATGCCGAGAACCTGTATCTTGACTCCGAGTCTCGCACCTATGTCGAGGAGACCGGCGGCGCCAACGTCCTGTTCGTGAAAGAGGACGGCACCCTCGTTGTTCCTCAGTCGCACACCGACTCGATCCTGCCCTCCATCACCCGTCGCTCGCTCGTTCAGGTCGCTCAGGACCTGGGCATGACCGTTGATCAGCGTCCCGTCGAGTGGGCCGAGGTCAAGGCCGGCACCTTTGTCGAGTGCGGTCTGTGCGGCACCGCTGCTGTTATCTCCCCGGTCGGCGAGATTGACAACAAGGTTTATGGTGCCGACGAGACCGTGACCTTCCCGGCTGGCTGCACCGAGATCGGCCCTGTTATGAAGAAACTTCGCGAGACCCTGACTGGTATTCAGTCTGGTGCTGTCGAGGATAAGCACAACTGGGTTTACACCGTCGCGTAAGCTGTCTTGTATGTTCGGCCCGAGGGCGACCTTCCTTTCCGGCGCGTCCTCGGACATGAAAGAACCCCCGCTACGCACTACGTGCGGCGGGGGTTCTTTCGTCCTGCGGTGTGCGCCTGGGTGTGGGCTCCATAAGGAGCTTGGCCCTAGTGACCCCGCGCAGTTCTGTAGGAAAACCGCGCACCAGGAAGAGGTGCGTGCGCGGTTTTTCGGTTGCCGCTCGCCTGGGGTGGGACGGGGCGTACATTTTTGGGAGTTTTCAGCAGCCGGGTGCGCATGCATACAGGATTTTGGGCGAAAGTCAGGCGCCGTGAGCCGCATCCTGTAGAAAATGAGTGATCCCTGAGGTGCTGAGGGCTCAGAATCAGGGTTTTCAACGCGGTTTTGTGGGCCCATTCCTGTTCCTTTGGGCTCCAGGATGCTGAAAACTCCAAAATTTGCACGCCGCCCTCTGGGGTACCTGTGGGCAAAAAGCAACCGTCCCGCCGAAGTATGCATTCGACGGGACGGTTTATGCGGTTTATGCATATACCCGATTAAGGATACGCTGCGGATCTGTTAGAACTTGACGGTCGGGGCCTGGCGGGCGGCTTCAACTGCCTCGAAGCCCTGGCGCTCCTTAAACTGGAAGATGCCGGCAAAGATAACGGCCGGGAACGTCTGGATGGCGTTGTTGTAGCTGAGCACGCAGTCGTTGTAGCTCTGGCGCGCGTAGCTCACCTTGTTCTCGGTGTCCTCGAGCGTAGCCTGGAGCTGCATAAAGTTGGTGTTCGCCTTAAGGTCGGGGTAGGCCTCGGCCACGGCAAAGAGCTGGCGCAGTGCACCGGTCAGCACGTTGTCGGCTTCCATTTTGGCCTCGGGGGTGGTGGCGCTTACGGCGGTGTTGCGCGCGTTGATCACGGCGGCGAGCGTGTCCTGCTCGTGCTTGGCGTAGCCCTTGACGGTCTCGACCAGGTTGGGGATCAGGTCGTTGCGGCGCTGCAGCTGCGTGTCGATGTTCTGCCAGGCGTTATCGATGCGATTGCGCTTGGTAACCATGTTGTTGTAGATGCCAGCGATGGCGCAGACGATCACAACGACAACAACGATACCGATGATGACGGGAAGCATGATGTCTCCGTTTCGAATGGCAGCGGCGTTTTGCGCCGGCCGTTGTTGGTATAACGTATCTAGTATACCCGCAACCTTTGGCGGTGCCGAACTTTCCGGTAAGCGTTTTGTTTCAACCAGGGAGGGGGCGCCAATATCGAACGGTTGGTACAGGTGTAAGATATGCGACAAATTACGGAATGCTGTCTACGCCTTGAGGATGGCGATACGGATGGACCTTCGCATCAAGAAAACCTATCGTGCCCTGTTCGACGCCTTTACCGAGCTTTTGGAAGAGCATCGGTTTGAGGATTTGACGGTTGCCATGCTTTGCGACCGGGCCCTGATTCGCCGCACGACGTTCTATAAGCATTTTCGCGATAAAAACGATTATTTTGCCTTCTATATCGATGAGCTTATGACGGGCTTGCCGCAAAACCAGACCGACGCAGCGGATGCGGAGCCGCTTGTGGATGTACAGGCGCTTCGCCATGAGGTCTTTGACGATGCCATGAATATGGTACTGGCGCATGAGCAGCTCATGGATAACCTTTTGGCGAGCAGCATGTCGGGCATGCTGACCGGCATGATTTGCGACCGCATCGCGCATTCCATCCGTGAGCGCGTGATGAGCTCGCTTGCCGAAGACGCCCTGGCGCCCGTTTCGCTCGAGACGACATCGGAATTTATCGCCGGTGGCATTATTCGAGTGTTCACAAATTGGTGGGAATCGGGCCACGATCTTGAGCGTCGACCTGAGATGGCCGACGTGGTCGATGCGCTGTTTGAGCGCACCATGACGCCGGTGAATCACTAAGGTGGCGGAGAGAGGGGGATTCGAACCCCCGGAACGCTCTCGCGCTCAACGGTTTTCAAGACCGCCGCATTCAACCGCTCTGCCATCTCTCCGTGAGTCGTAATGATAGCATCGTTTTGAATTTGCAACAGGGAAGGCGAACGATGACGATCACCGAAATCGACGAGAAGTTCATGCGCGAGGCGCTGGCGGAGGCGCGCGCCGCTGCGACAGTGGGCGAGGTGCCGATTGGTGCTGTGGTGGTGCGTGCGGGTGAGATTGTCGCGAGGGCGCATAATCGCCGTGAGCTCGACCAGGACCCTTCGGCACATGCCGAGTTTTTGGCCCTGTGCGCCGCCGCTCAGACGCTTGGGCGTTGGCGCCTTTCCGATTGTACAGTCTACGTGACGCTCGAACCCTGCTGCATGTGTGCGGGGCTTATGGTTAACGCGCGCGTGGGGCGTTGCGTGTATGGTGCGGCCGATGCCAAGGCGGGAGCGGTGGGCTCGCTGTATGACCTCAATGCCGATTCGCGCCTGAACCATCGGTTTAATGTGGCCGCCGGCGTGCTGGCAGACGAGTGTCGTGAGGTGTTGAGCGGCTATTTTAGTGGGCTGCGCGACACCGATGGTGCTGTCTGCGGTTGTGGGGCCGATCTTGAGGCGCATGTCGCTCATGCCAAGGCACTCACGTGTGCCGAAGATATTGCCGTTGAGGCGGTCGATTTTGGTGTCGCGTGCCGCCGGCCCCGCCGTGTGCTGCTGGCGATCGACTCCTTTAAGGGCAGCGTTTCGAGTGCACAGGCGGAGGCGGCCGTTGCCGAAGGCGTGTGCCAGGTGTGGCCCGATGCCGAGCTGAGCGCTTTGCCGCTGGCAGATGGTGGCGAGGGAACGCTCGATGCCGTCGTCGCGCGCGGCGGCGAGCTTTTGACCTGCGAGGTTGCAGGGCCCTTGGGCGATCGCGTGTCTGCCCGGATGCTGGTGGACGGCGAGCACGAGTCGGCTGTAGTTGAGATGGCCGAGGCGGCGGGTATTGGGTATTCGCCCTGCACGGAATCGGCGGCGCTTGCGGCTTCGACCTATGGCGTGGGCGAGCTCATGCTTCGCGCGGTCTGTGCTGGGGCAAAGACTATCTATATTGGCTTGGGCGGCAGCGCTACCAACGATGGCGGCGCCGGTATGCTGCAGGCGCTGGGTGCGCATCTTGTCGATGAGTGTGGCTGCAATATCGCCCCCGGTCTTGCGGGCCTTGAGCAGGCAGCGAGCGTTGATTTGGCGCCGGCGCTTGAGGTACTGGGCGGCGTGCGTGTCGTGGTGCTCTCCGATGTCGAGAACCCACTCGTGGGGCGTCGCGGCGCGCTTGCGGTGTTCGGTGGACAGAAGGGCCTGCCGACGGGGGATGCCGAGGCCCTGGGCAAATACGACGGATGGATGGTCGGCTATGGCCGCCTGCTCGATACGGCGATTGCTAGGGCGCGGGCTCAGGGGTTGTTGCGCACACCCGAGGGCGCACGGGCATTTGGCTCGGTGCTCGGCGTGCCCGGCGCGGGCGCGGCGGGTGGCTTGGGTGCCGCACTGCTGGCGCTCGGCGCCGAGTTGCGCTCGGGTGTAGAGACGGTGCTCGACCTCGTGGGGTTTGACGAGCGCGTGCGCGATGCCGACCTGGTCATAACGGGCGAGGGCAATATGGACGAGCAATCCGCCGCCGGTAAGGCGCCGGTGGGCGTGGCCCGTCGTGCGAAGCGATATAGCAAGCCGGTGGTCGCCGCCGTAGGCGGTCGTGCCGACAGCTTGGATGCGGTGTATGGACAGGGTATCGACTTGGTTCTGCCGGTCTGCCGCAGACCCATGCCCCTTGACCAAGCGCTCGACCCCCAGGAAGCCACAACCAACCTCATCTGTGCCGGCGAGGCAGCCGCTCGAGCCTACGACCTCGGCCGTATTTAAGTTTATCCAGGCAAGTCTCAATAAGTTGCGGTGGAATAGTTCCTGTTTTTGGCCTTGGGCCGTAAAGCAGGAACTATTCCACCGCAACTCAAAAGTAGTCTTTTTGGCCCCGTCCCAAATTAGCTACCTTGCCCCATCGGGCAGGAGCGGGTAAGATATACCGAGCGCCAAGCGCGCTCGATGGGTTCGGATGACGACATGTTCCGAATCTGGTCAGGTCCGGAAGGAAGCAGCCATAAGGAGCCTCTGTCGGGCATCCGAATCCATCGAGCGCACGGGCGCTTTTTGGTGCCGCGATGCGGTCCCGGTGCCGGCGGGCTGTTTGGTGTCTCGCTGGTCCTCGGCTTTGCCTGCGGGATCGCTCGACTACCAAACAGCCCGCCGGCACCGGGACCACTTCGTCCAAAAATCACCCGTAGAGGGCGCATTTATCTGAAGAATTGAATCCCGTGTCTTGCGGCGCTCGCTGGCGTTGCCAAAGCATCGGCTGCTACATGTCTTGGGCGCTAGTGACCGTCGCCCTTACATCTGTAACGAGTTGCTTACGCATCTCCAGGGCTCGCCGTACTATCATGAATCAGATTGAAGAGAGATGATGATAGGGAGCGCCTTCTATGATTGAGCTGCTCAGGCGTTTTGGCGGTAAGTTTCTCCGGTATATGGTGATTGGCCCTGCGTGTAAGTTGATCGAAGTGATTTTTGACCTACTTACGCCGCTCGTGATTGCCCAGATGATCGATAAGGGTATTGGTGCACGCGATGTCAACGCCGTCGTCCACTACGGTATGGTGCTCGCCGCCATGGCTGTGATCGGCATCTCGTTTACGCTCGTCTGCCAAAAGATGGCGGCGCTCACCTCGCAGGGCATGGGCACCGACATCCGCGGCGCACTCTACCAGCACATCAATAAGCTGAGCTATGCCGAACTCGATCGCTTTGGCACGCCGTCGCTCATCACGCGCATCACCAACGATGTCAACCAGGTGCAGCTTGCCGTGGCGCTGGGCGTGCGCATGCTCATTCGCTGGCCCTTTTTGGCGGTGGGCTCTATGTGCGCGGCCCTTGCCATCGACCTTAAGCTCGGCATCATCTTTTTGATTTGCACGCCCGCCATCGGCTTGGTGTTTTGGTTTGTCATGGCGCGCTGCATTCCGTACTACAAGCAGCTGCAGGCAAAGCTCGACCGCATCGCACTCATTTGCCGCGAGGGGCTTTCGGGCGCCCGCGTGGTCCGCGCCTTTGTACGCGAGGATCACGAGCGCGAGCGCTTTGCCCTAGCCGCCGATGAGCAGGCGCATGTTGCCATCGCGGTGGGCAAGCTCTCGTCGATCCTTAACCCCGTCACGTTTTTGATGATGAACCTGGGCTTGTGCGCCATCCTGTGGGTGGGCGGCATCCAGGTCAACGTGGGCGAGCTTACGCAGGGCCAGGTTATGGCGTTCGTCAACTACATGACGCAGACGCTCACCTCCATCGTGTACGTTGCCAACCTGGTCGTGGTCTTTACCAAGGCGAGCGCCAGCGCGTCGCGCATCAACGAGGTGTTCAATTGCGAGCCGAGCATCACCGAAGAGGGCAACCAGCCGGTCGCGCTGCCCAAGCCGAGCGAACTGGCGGGTGGCGTTGTTCCGGTTCCCGCACTGAGCTTTGACCATGCGAACTTTTCGTTTGGCGCCGGCGCGGCAAATGCCGTCAACGATGTGACCCTGGAACTGCCGCTGGGCAAAACGCTCGGCATTATCGGTGGCACGGGTAGCGGAAAGTCCACACTCGTCTCGCTTATCCCACGCCTGTACGATGCGAGCACCGGCAGCGTGAGCGTGATGGGCGCCGACGTGCGCACCTGGCCGCTCGACCAGCTGCGCCATGTGGTTGCGACCGTTCCGCAACGTGCATCGCTGGTGAGCGGCACTATCCGCAGCAACCTGACCTGGCGCGACGAGGCGGCAATCGACGAGGAGCTGTGGACGGCGCTCGATATGGCTCAGGCCAGCGAGTTTGTGCGCAACAAGCCGCAGGGCCTCGATGCCCCGGTCGAGGCGGGCGGCAAGAACTTTAGCGGTGGCCAGCGCCAGCGCCTGACCATCGCACGTGCCCTGGTGGGCTCTCCGCAGATCCTGATCATGGATGACTCCGCCTCGGCGCTCGACTTTAAGACCGACGCAGCGCTTCGCCGTGCCATTCGTGAACGAAGCGTGTGCGGTGCCGCCGAGGGCGGGCTGCCGCTGACGACCATCATCGTGAGCCAGCGCGTCTCGACCGTGCGCGATGCCGACGTGATTTGCGTACTCGACCACGGCTCGGTCGCGGGCTTGGGCACGCACGATGAGCTGTATGCAAGCTGCCAGCTCTACCGCGAGATTTGCCAGTCGCAGCTTCGCCGCGAGGAGCTCGAGGGTCAGCAGGGGAGTACGGCGCCCACGCCCGCTCCAAGCCCCGCGTCCGCCTCAGGCGCCCCGACCGCCCCCGCATCCGTCTGCGCAAGGGAGGGCTGCTAAATGAATCCCTACACTTCCTCCGGTTCGGTCGCCACGATGACGGCCAACGTGTCCGGCAACGATAACCTCAACGACCTGGGCGACGGTCCGCGCCAGCCCGGCGATCCCGAGCGCTATCCCGTGGGTGCGGTGACCCGCCGCCTGCTGGGCTACGTCCGTCCGCACCGCATTTCGTTTGTAGCGTCGTTTGTGAGTGCCGCCGCTTCGGTGATCTTGCAGCTCTACACGCCCATCCTCGTCGGCGAGGGCATCGACCTGATTGTCGCCGCCGGGCAGGTGGACTTCGATGCGCTGCTACCGCTCGTTACCAGACTCGCGCTCGTCGTGGTGGGGGCCGCGGCCTTTCAGTGGCTGCAGGGCTACTGCGTAAACCGCCTGTCCTACGAGACGGTGCGCGACATGCGCGTGGAGGCGAGCGATAAGCTCAGCCGCATGCCGCTCAGCTTTATCGACAGCCATGCCCACGGCGACCTCATGAGCCGCGTGGTTAACGACGTCGATCAGGTGGGCGATGGCCTGCTGCAGGGCTTTACCCAGCTTTTCACCGGCGTTATCACCATCGTGGGCACGCTCGCGTTTATGCTTTCCATCAACCTGACCATGACGCTCGTGGTGGTGCTCGTCACGCCGCTTTCCATTTTTGCAGCCGGTGCTATTGCCAAGCTCTCCAACAAAAGCTTTACGGCACAGCAGCACATCCAAGGCCAGCTCGGTGGTCATATCGAGGAGTACGTGGGGGAGCAGAAGCTTGTCGACGCCTTTGCCTATGGCTCCAACGCGCAAGCGAGCTTCGATGCCCTCAATGCCGAGCTCTACACCGCGGGCGAGCGCGCGCAGTTTATGGGTTCGCTCTCCAACCCCGGCACGCGCTTTATCAATAACATCATCTATGCCGTGGTCGCTGTGATCGGCTGCGCGGGCGTGATCACGGGCGTGCCGGAGGCGCTTACGGTGGGCGGCGTGCAGATCTTTCTGTCCTATGCTAACCAGTACACCAAGCCGTTCAACGAGGTCACCAACGTCATTACGCAGATCCAGGCGGCGTATGCCTCGGCGCGCCGCATGTTTGCGCTGCTCGATGCGCGCGAGCAGGAGCCCGACGCGTCGGACGCTATAGAGCTTGCCGCACCGCAGGGCGAGGTCGCCTTTGAGCATGTGGACTTTAGCTACGTGTCCGACCGCAAGCTGCTGCAGGATATCTGCATCGAGGCCAAGCCTGGCATGCGCTTTGCCCTGGTCGGCCCTACGGGCTGTGGCAAGACAACGCTCATCAATTTGCTGCTGCGTTTTTATGATATCGATGCCGGCCGCATTGCGGTCGATGGCCGTTCCTCGCGTGAATACACGCGCGCAAGCCTGCGCCGTGCCTTTGGCATGGTGTTGCAGGATACGTGGCTGTTCGAGGGCACGGTGGCAGATAACATCGCCTACGGCTGTCCCGATGCCACGCGCGAGCAGGTTATCGAAGCTGCCAAGCGCGCGCATGCGCACAAGTTTATCGTGCAGCTGCCGCAGGGCTACAACACGGTGATTGGCGAGGACGGCGGCACGTTTAGCCAGGGTCAAAAACAGCTGCTGTGCATCGCTCGCGTCATGCTCACCGACCCGGCGATTTTGCTGCTGGACGAGGCGACCTCGAGCATCGATACTCGCACCGAGCTGCAGGTGCAGGCGGCATTCGACGAGCTCATGGCCGGTCGCACAAGCTTTGTGGTGGCGCACCGCCTGAGCACCATTCGCAACGCCGACTGCATTTTGGTGATGCGCGACGGCGAGATTATCGAGCGCGGCACACACGACGAGCTGCTGGCGGCAGACGGCTTCTATGCCGATCTTTACCGCAGCCAGTTTGCCCAGTAGGGGCCACCGATTAGCGGCAGGTGGTTTACATCTGTCACGTTGGTACTAAGATATTCATCTAATAAATTGCATTAGTGGCTTTAGTTTTGGGGGAAACGAGGCAACGTGACTATGACGTGCTCTTTGGTGGTTAACAGCAAGAGCGGTAATACCAGGATGGTTTCGGGCGCGATCAAGCGCGCTCTGCAGGCTGCGGGTGTTGAGTTTGTCCATGCCGCGGCGTTGAGCGACGATGCGGATGCAGATCAGGTTGCGCTCGAGGCGCAGGGCGCCTGCGCGGCCGACACGGTGCTCGTCGGTTTTTGGTGTGACAAGGGCGCGTGCACGCCTTCGGTCGCGGCGTTGCTCTCCACCTTGCACGGCAAGCGCGTCTTCTTGTTTGGCACCTGCGGTTTTGGCGCCGACCAGAGCTATTATCAGCAGATTATCGATCGCGTGACCTTCAATTTGGCAAATGATGCCGAGCTTGTAGGTTGGGCGATGTGCCAGGGCAAGATGGGCCCTGCGGTCAAGCAGCACTACGAGGCCATGCTCGAGCAAGATCCCGACAACGCCCGCGCTAAGTTGCTGCTCGACAACTGGGTTGCCGCGAAGGACCATCCGACCAAGGAGGATCTGGACAACATGGCGGCAGCCGCCAAAAAGGCCGTGTTGGGCGAGTAGGTCTATCGCTGCCGCGCGTGTGAAATAATACAGAAGCGAAAGCCTCGAAATCCTCGAGGCTTTTTCTTGACACTCGCGAGAGCAACCGTGGCAAGCGTGTGGGGCGACATTTTCCATCACCCCGATGACGAGGCCGTCCTGGAAGACACGCTCTCCTGCATCCGCTGGATGTATTGAGCGTGGGACGGGCTTTCCAGATGGGCAGGGTTTCGGAAAGTGTGTCCCAGAATCGGCGCTCAGACTGGGATACACTTTCCGCTTTACGCCTTGTCCGGAAACTGTGTCCCGGAATTAAGGCTTGGAATGGGATGCACTTTCCGGTTGAGAGCCTTAGCGGAAAGTGCGATCCGGAATTTACTCTTGGAGTGGGATGCAGTTTCCCAACGGGGCCGCAAGCGGAAAGTGCATCCCACTCCGGACGTGAATTCTGGGACACGGTTTCCGGATGCAAAAAAGGCCACATGACGTGGCCTTCAACTTATTATATGTTCAGCAGATGCCCCCATGACAAGCCGCGCTTCAACACCGAGGCGTCTGCCCGGCGACGCAGAACGTAAGGTTCATCGCGAGTTCCGCACGAGCCGGAGAGCACTCAATGTGCTCTCCGTGCGAGCAGGACTGTCCGAGCAGGACTGTCCGAGCAGGGAACCTTACGTTCCGTGCCGCCGGGCAGACGAACCAGGTAAGACGCGCCGCTACTTGATCTTGGTCGTACCCGGCGCCAGGTTGGGGTCGGTCTCGTTGGCCTCGGTCTGGAGGTGCTCGGTGTACACGTTCTTGCCGTCGCGGAACATCTCGTAGTACTGCATCTTGGCGTAATCCTCGCGCGCCTTGGTGGCCGCTGCGGCGACGGCGTCTTCGCCGGTGACGTTGGAGGAGAGCGCCCAGCGCAGGCTAGCGTCCTCGTAGCCCACCGAGTTGATGGCGGGCAGCGACTCGCGCAGCGTCATGTGCGCTTTCTGGTAGTCGGTCAGTGGTGCGCCGATCAGCTGCATCAGCTGGGTGGACAGGTAGTTGATGGACAGATCGTCGACCTCGCTCGTCTGGTCGCAACCGGCAACGTCGTAGTTGGCCCAGATGATGTAGTCGGTCTGCCACAGGCGCTCCTGATGCGTAGCGTCGTCCTCGCCGGTAAACCACTTATCGTTGAACTTGGACGGGAAGAACGGCTGGTGGTCGCCCCAGAACACCACGACCACCTTGCGGTCGAGATCGCGCAGGGCATTGAGGAAATAGCGCAGTGCCTGGTCGGACTGCTCGATGCACGAGACGTACTCGTCGACATCGGAGAGTGTGCCGTCCTCGATGGTCTTGGCGTCCAGATCGGTCGTGTCGATGTTCAGGTGCATCTGCTTATCTGCCGGCAGCAGGCCCGTATCGTAGCCCGAGTGGTTCTGCATGGTCACGTCAAAGATGAACTGCGGGTCGGCGTTCTGGTTGAGCAGCTCAAGGATTTTGTCGTAGGTTGCCTGGTCGGTCACCATGCCGCGCAAGGTGTCGGCTCCCTGGAAGTCGTTGATAGACAGGAACTGGTCAAAGCCAAAGTCCTTGTAGACGTTCTCGCGGTTCCAGTTGGTTGCGTGGTTGGGGTGCATGGCCGTTGTGGAATATCCGAGCGACTTGAACTGCTCTGCCAGGTTCCCGGTCGTTTCCATGTTGTAGATGGTGTAGGGGTACACGCCCGAGCCCAGGTTGGCCATGGAGTTGCCGGTCATAAACTCAAACTCGGTATTGGCGGTACCGCCGCCGTAGGCACTCACGTAGAGCTTGCCGCGGCTGAGGCAGTCGGACAGGTTCTTAAAGTACTGCGGGCCCTCGTAGCCGGCGTGCATCTCCTGATAGATCGAAAGATCCGAGAAGGTCTCGTTCATAATGGCGATGACCGTGGGCTTCTCGCTATCGAACTGCTCTTGGGCGGCGGTACGGGCGTCGCTTGTGGCGGCATCGGACTTGTCATAGGCCTTGGCATACTTTTTGAGCGTTGCCTTGGCGTCGTCGGCGGAGTAGTTGGCGGGTTTGGGCGGCTTGATGGACTGTGCCGCACTAATAAAGGCAGGCAGATAACCCTCGCGCCAGTAGCTCTCGAGCGGGCGCCAGGTGTAGACGGTGATGCCGAGGGTGTTGTAGTAGTCGATAAGCGTGACATGCGCGGTCACGCCGCCCAGGCACAGCACCGCTACGAGCAGGTTGGTGAGCAGCATGCGCTTGGCGTTGGCGGCGCCCTTCTGACGGTGCGGTGCTACCAGGCCGGCGTACTCGCATAGCAGCATGGCGATGGCGGTAAAGCCCATGGACAGCACGCAGAACAGCGAGATCGAGTAGGTGTAGCCGTTGCCGGCGACCGCGGCGGCGGTGGAGATGGCCGAAAGGTCGCCCGGCTGGATGGGCATGGATTTAAACGTGATGACGAAGAACTCGGCAATGCCCAGGATAAAGAGGGCGAAGGCCAGGGCGGCGGGAGCTGCGCCGCGGCGCTGGAACAGGAAGAACAGGCCGACCATGAGCGTGGTGATGATGGCCCACTCGAGCAGTATGCACAGGGGGTAGACCCAGGTAAAGTCGTGGTTGGACGAGACCTCCATGCCCAGCAGCGCAAAGACGCCGGCGAGCAGCAGGCACAGGACGGCGGCGACGAGCGGTTTGCCCACAAAGGCGCCGCGCAGACGGGCGAGCTTGCCGGTGGGGGCGGGGGCGTCGGGAGCGGCGAACGCAAAGACGCGCGGGGCGATGCGGTCGCGTGCGATGCTGGCCCAGGCGCAGCCGGTGAGGATGGCGTTGGTCAGGATGAGCATCACAAAGGCGAGCGGCTCGTTTTGGGCGACGAGGCCCATGGCGCCCCAAATGGTCAAAAAGAGCTGGAACAGGCCGAAGGCGACGCTCCATCCAAGAGCGCCCTTGGCAACGGTGCCCGACTGTGCGCGAATGGCTTTGGCCTCGCGCAAGACAAGGAAGACGGTCGCCGCAAGACCGACGAGCGAGATGGCGGCTGCGAACATGCTGAGACTCCTCACAAACTTAAAACTACGAAAGCGGGGGCTTACCCGATTGTTACCAAGATATGCGCTGCGATTGGTGGCTGCGCACAACAACCAGCCATATTAGCGCGCATGTGTGGCGGTGTGGCGCAATGTAGTGGCGACCTGCGCGATAATGGACGGGAATTACACGGAAACGTAAAGGCTTCTTAAAGAAATGGCGAGGATGAGGCGATGAACGAGCAGGTTTGTATGACGAGTGCGGGCGATGTGGGCGCTGGCATGGGCGCGGGCGGCTATCCGGTCGAGACCACGGGCAACGCGGTGCTGGACATTTTGGAGCACCGTTCGTCCACGCGCGCTTTTGCGCGCGATGACAACGACCGTCCCGTAGCAGTGACCGACGAGCAGCGGGCGGCGATTCTGCATGCGGCGAGCCGCGCGCCGTCGGCAGGCGCCATGATGATGTATTCCATCGTGAGTATCCGCGAGCAGACAACGCTCGATCGCCTGGCCGACCTGTGCGACCACCAGCCCATGATCGCCAAGGCGCCCTGGGCACTTATATTTGTGGTCGACTATGCCAAGTGGATCGATCTGTTTGAGCACGTGGGTTGCTTTGAGCCCGAGTTTGTCGAGCGCACGGGCAAGGCGCCCCGCCGCGCGCCGGGTTTAGGCGACTTTGCCATCGCGGCGCAGGATGCCGTGATCGCTGCCCAAAACGCCGTGATCGCCGCCGAGGCCCTGGGGCTGGGGAGCTGCTATATCGGCGATGTCGTCGAGAACGCCGAGGAAGTTGCTGCGCTGCTGGACTTGCCGCCCTATACCATGCCGCTGTCGATGCTCATCATCGGCACGCCCCGCAAGGAGCGCCCGGCGATTGCGCATCCCGTGGTGAACCTGGTGCACGAGGAGCGCTATCGCCGCGCCGATGCCGCGACCATGGATGCGCAGGTTGCCGAGATGGACACGATGTTCCGTCCGCATGCCCGCGAGGTGGGGGAGCGCGTCGTGGATATCTACACCCGCAAGCACACGAGCCCCTTTATGGCCGAGATGAGCCGATCCATGGAGTGGTGGTTCAAAAACTGGCTCGGAAAATGACGAATGTGACAAAGGGACAGTCCCTTTGTCACATTCCATATCGCCGCGGTGGCCTAAAGGCCGTATAAATGTTTATCTAGCTGGGAAAACAGTGCATTAAAACATGGGACGATTATCTATAATCCCCTCGAACGTTAAAGTTGGGAGGAAACCGGCTTATGGAACAAAAGGCCAAGGAGGCAGCCTCGCACGCTGCGATTCCTGTGAGCATCTCGGCGATGCTCGTCACGCTGGGCGTGGTGTATGGCGATATCGGCACCAGCCCCATGTATGTAACCAAGGCGCTCGTTGCCGGCAACGGCGGCATCGGAAGCGTCACGGAGGAGTTCGTGCTCGGCGCGCTCTCGCTCGTCGTGTGGACGGTCACGCTGCTGACGACCGTCAAGTACGTGCTCATCTCGCTGCGCGCCGACAACCATGGCGAGGGCGGTATCTTTGCTCTGTACAGCTTGGTTAAGCGCTGCGGCAAATGGCTCATCATCCCCGCCATGCTGGGCGGCGCGGCGCTGCTCGCCGATGGCATCCTCACGCCTGCCGTTACCGTGACTACGGCTATCGAGGGCCTGCGCACCATTCCGGCAGTCCATGCCGTGCTGGGCGACGATCAGGCCCGCGTCGTGGCCATCACACTTGCCATCATCATTGCGCTCTTCTTGGTGCAGCGCATCGGCACGGCCAAGATCGGCCACGCCTTTGGCCCCATCATGACGCTGTGGTTCCTGTTCCTGGGCGGCACGGGTCTGTTCTTTGTCTTCCAGTACCCCGCGGTGCTGCTGTGCCTCAACCCGCTGCGCGGCATCGCCTTTTTGTTGAGCCCCAACAACCATGCGGGCATCATGATTCTGGGCAGCTGCTTCCTCGCCACCACCGGTGCCGAGGCGCTTTATTCCGACATGGGCCACGTGGGCCGCGGCAACATCTACGCAACCTGGCCGTTCGTTAAGTGCTGCTTGCTGCTGTCCTATATGGGCCAGGGCGCGTGGCTTATCAACAACGCCGCCAACCCCGAGCTCATGGGTATCGCCGACCTCAACCCCTTCTACCAGATGCTCACCCCGGGCCTGCGTCCCTTTGCCGTCGGCCTTTCCACCGTCGCGGCCATCATTGCCTCGCAGGCGCTCATCACCGGCGCTTTCTCGTTGGTGTCCGAGGCCAGCCGCCTGGACCTCATGCCGCACATGCAGGTCTTCTATCCTGCCGAGACCAAGGGCCAGCTCTATATTCCCATGGTCAACAACGTCATGCTTGTGGGCTGCGTCATCGTGGTGCTGCTGTTCCAGAGCTCGGCGCACATGGAGGCCGCCTACGGCTTGGCGATCACCCTGACCATGATGTGCACGACGGTGCTGCTCTTCTTCTACTTGCATGTTGATCGCGGCCTTAAGGTCGTCCCGTATATCTTCGTTGTGTTCTTCCTTATGCTCGAGGGCTTCTTCTTTGTGAGTTCGCTCACCAAATTTTTCCACGGTGGCTATTTCACTATTCTTATGGCCATGCTCATCATGGGCGTTATGTTGTGCTGGTACAACGGCACGGCGGTCGAGCGGCGTCAGTTTACGCTGCTGCCGCTGCGCAGCTATCTGCCGCAGCTCAAGCGCCTGCGCGACGACGATCGCTATGAGCTTATGAGCGACAACATCGTGTACCTGACCAAGGACACCAATACCGACTACATCGACCGCGATATCGTCTACTCGATTCTGGACAAGCATCCCAAGCGCGCCCGCGCCTGGTGGTTCGTGAACGTCGAGACCATGGATGAACCGCATACCTTTGCCTATTCGGTCGAGACGTTTGGCACCGACTATGTTTTCCGCGTGCATCTGTACCTGGGCTACAAGGTTAACCAGCGCGTGAACGCCTACCTGCGCCAGGTTGTTCAGGATCTGGCCGCCACTGGCGAGCTGCCGCCGCAGATGCATGACTACTCGGTCTACAAGGATCCGGGCAACATCGGCACGTTTAAGTTCGTCATGATCCGCAAGCTCCTGGCGCCCGAGAGTGACGTGGAGCCGAGCGAGCGCACGGCCATCACGCTCAAGTACATCATCCGTCGCTTTGCCGGTACGCCGGCGCGCTGGTATGGCCTGGAGAACTCCAACGTGAGCTTTGAGTATGTGCCGCTGTTCACCAAGTTCAAGGCTGTGAACAAGATGCAGCGCCTGGCCCCCAACGAGCGCCCGTAGTCGCCGACAGGGTGCATGGAGTTGGCCTTCGATGGACAGGAGTGTGCGCCCTGCTCGCGCACGTGCTGTTTGTCTAACGACCGCAGACTGCAAAGGCTATACACTTGGAACCACCACAAGGGAAACCACCACAAAGGTGCTGTCCCTCTGTGGTGGTTTTTGTTTTTAAGAGAGGGGCGGGGTGCCGATGGACGTCCGTGCGGACGGCGATATTGCCGATAGCTTTTGGTGGCGGCGCACAACGCTGACACGTCGCAGCCCTCTGTATGACGCCTGCGTATCGGCGGGGCTGCTGGTCGCGGCGACGATTGTGGGTGCGCTGCTCGACCATCCTGGTCTCGCGCCGAGCATCATGATCGTCTATGTGTTCGCCGTGCAGCTGTGCGCATTCTTTACCTGGAGCCGCCTGTATTGCTTGCTGAGCTCGGCTGCCGCCGTAGCGCTCTACAACTTCTTGTTTGTCGACCCGCGCTGCTCGCTATCGTTTATCGACCGTGTCTATCCCGGCATGTTCTTCATCATGTTTGTGGTCTCGCTTGTGTCGAGCTCGATTGCGTTGGCCCTGCGCCGCGCCTTGGCACAGGCTGCCGCCAGCGACCGTCGCACGCATATGGTGCTCGAGACCAACCGCATGCTGCAGCGGTGTTCCGATCAGCAGCAGATTGTGCATGCCATGGCAACGCAGCTGGCGCGTCTTTCGGGCTGTCCGGTCGTGTGGTACAGCGCCGACGCCGACGATGATGATTTGCTGCCGCGTGCGACGTACACGGCCGTGGGTGACGCCTCGCCGGTGCACCAGCTGACGCCCCAGATGCCGCCGCGGCTCTCGGCGTCCGCCTATGTGGGAACGCCGCTCGATGTCACCTATGGCGGCTCGGCGTTTTATGGCGTCTACCTGACGGTTTACGCAGGCGACAGCTTCGTGCGCTCGGGCGACCCCGCCTCGGTGGTGGGCGTGCTGGCTATCGTTGCCGAGCCCGACGTGCTGACGCACGAGGAACGGACACTTGCCGACGCCATCGTGAGCGAAGGCGAGCTGGCACTCGATCGCGCCCGCGCCATGGAGGCCCGCGAGGAGGCGGCGGTGCTCGCCAAAAACGAACAGCTGCGCGCCAATCTGCTGCGCTCCATCTCGCACGATCTGCGCACGCCGCTTACCAGCATCTCGGGCAATGCCGACGTGCTACTCGACCAGGGTTCGACCGGCACGGCCGTGCTCGATAGCCAGACGCGCCGCAGCATGCTCCTTTCCATTCGTTCGGATGCGCAATGGCTCAACGCCACCGTCGAGAATTTGCTCGCCATCACAAAGCTCGAGGGCGGCGGCATGCATCTGTCGACCACGCTCGAGCTCATGGACGATATCGTCGAGGAGGCGCTGCGACACGTGAATCCGGCCGTACGCGAGCACGATCTTAAGGTGGTGCCGTGCGACGAGCCGGCGCTCGTCAACGTCGATGCGCGCCTGATGGTGCAGCTGGTGGTGAACCTGGTGAACAACGCTATTGCCTATACGCCGTCTGGCTCGCATATCGTGATCTCGATTATGGCGAACGATGGACAGGTGGCATGTTCCGTCGCCGATGACGGTCCCGGTATTGCGCCCGAGGAGCAGGGGCGGATCTTTGAATCGTTCTACACTGTCAACCATGGCTTGGCTGATAGCCATCGCAGCGTGGGCTTGGGACTTTCGCTCTGTCGATCCATTATGTTGGCGCATGGCGGTAGCATAGAGGTTGCCGCGGCGGACCCGCACGGCTCGGTCTTTACGATTGGGCTTCCCGCCGCCGACGTTTCGTTTGATAAGGAGTAACGCTGTGTCGAACTCTGCCATGAAACCGCTCATCTTGGTCGTTGAGGACGACCCCGCCGTCCGCAACCTTATCGTTGCCGCGCTCGAGGCGCACGGCTTGCGCCATATGGCCGTGGAGACCGCCCATGCCGCCATCGCCGCCGCCTCATCGCAGGCACCGAGTATTGTGCTGCTCGATCTGGGCCTGCCCGATATGGACGGCGTCAAGGTAGTGGAGTCGGTGCGCGCATGGTCGGGCATGCCGATCATTGTGGTCTCGGCGCGCAGCGAGGATGCGGACAAGATTCGCGCACTCGATGCCGGTGCCGACGACTACCTGACCAAGCCGTTTTCGGTCGAGGAGCTGCTCGCGCGCATTCGCACGACGCTCAGGCGCCTTTCGTATGCGCAAACGGGCGGCGTTGCCTCCGAGGGCTCGTTCGATACCGGTGAGCTGCATATCGATTTTGATGCCGGCATCGCCACGATGGATGGCGAGGAGCTGCATCTGACGCCGATCGAGTACAGGCTCTTGTGCCTGCTGGCGCACAACGCCGACAAGGTGCTGACGCACCAGTTTATCCTGCACGAGATTTGGGGCACGGCAACTAAGAGCGACCTGGCGAGCCTGCGTGTCTTTATGGGCACGTTGCGTAAGAAGATCGAGTCCGATCCGGCGCATCCGCGCTATATCCAGACGCACGTGGGTATCGGCTATCGCCTGGTCACCCAAGGCTAGATCGCCAACCACCATCCCAATATGAGTTGCGGTGAAATACGGTCTAAATTTGCCTAATTCCAGGCAAAACAGTCCGTATTCCACCGCAACTTGGTTTATCTGCCCTTGGGCTTGCTGGCGTAGAACTTCTTCTTTTTGGGCTTGCCGGCGCAGGCAGGCTTGCCGTCGCCGCGCGACCCTCGGTCTCCGGCCTGCGCGTGCGCGGGCGCCGTTGCGCGGGGCTTGCGGGCCTCGGGGTTGCGCAGCTCTTCGGTTCGCTCTGCAATCTCCTCGGCGCTAAAGCCGACTTCGGCCATGGCGTCCTCGATGGGCAGGCGGCGCACGATATAGCAATGGTGCACCTTCTGGTTGCGCGCAAAGTCCTCGGGGATGGTCTGCGCCGTAATGTCCTCTAGCACGACGCCCGCGCGCGCGAGCTTGCGCGTCTCGGGGCGGAAGCCGCGCAGGTTGCAGCTAAAGATGGCGTGGCCGCCCTGTGCGAGCAGGCGCGATACGCCGGCCAAAAGCTCAACATGGTCGCGCTGGACGTCCCAGGTGCGGCGGCCCATCTTTGATGAGTTCGAAAACGTGGGCGGATCGACAAAAATCAGGTCCCAGCGGTTGCGCGTCTGGCGCTGGACGCGAATCCAGGCAAGCACGTCGTCGCGCACAAAATGATGCTGCGGACCAACAAAGCCGTTCTGGCGCATATTGCGCTCGGCCCAGTCCAGGTAGGTGTTGGAGAGGTCGACCGTCACAGTTTCCTCGACGCCGCCGTCTGCCGCATAGCAGGTAGCGGTGCCGGTATAGGCGAACAGGTTGAGAAAGCGCCGCGCCTGCTTGGCGTGCTCGCGCACCAGGTTGCGGGTGACGCGGTGATCCAAGAAGATGCCGACGTCCAGGTAGTCGTCAAAGTTGACGGCAAAGGTAAGGCCGCCCTCCTCGATGAGCGGCAGACGACGGCGTGCGATATTGGCGCGCTCGCCCGAGCCGCCCTTGCCGGCGCCCTGCTTGCCGTACTGCGAGCCGCCGCGCGAACGCATGCGGGCTTTGGCGTGCACGTGCTCGGCGGGAACATCTAGGATGCGCGGCGCGATGGCCAGAATGTCGAGCATGCGGGCCTGGGCAAGCGCGGGATCGATGGTCTTGGGCGCGGCGTATTCGGCGATGACGAGCCAGCGGCCCGGCGTCTGCGGGCAGCCCTCGTATAGATCGATGGCGGCGGAGTAATCGGGTAGGTCGGCATCGTAGACGCGGTAGCAGCTCACGCCCTCGCGCTTTGCCCACTTGCGGCGCAGACGGGCGTTCTTGCGCAAGCGGTTGGCGAACTGCTCGGACTCGGGGATAAGCACGGGCAGCGGCTTGCCGTCGCCCAGGTCGAGCGTGGCGGCAGGTTCGGGCATGGGGGTGCTGGCGGCTTTGTCGTTGACTTCGTTGGTATCCGCAACCTCGGCCTCGGCATCTGCGCTGGTCGCAGCCTCAAACGCTGCGGCGGCGTGGTCGAGCGACGGCCAGACTTCGACGGTCGCCTCCTCGTTGTTGGGCATGACGGCGATCGAGCGCTCGGGCTCGGCGTGGAGCGAGCGGGCCAGCAATCCATCGCGGGTGAGCGCGGCGACCGGCGCCGCGGCAAGCTCGGGCGCGCGGCGCAGCTCGCCGACCAGCGTCATGGCGTCGTGCATGAGCGAAAGCGGGGTTTCGGTGGTGTCTGCGACCACGGCGGCACCGGCGACAGCGCCTGCATGGTCCAGCACGGTGGCTGGCTTGGCAGCGCAAAAGTCGACAAAACGCTTGTAGCCGGCGCACTTGACCATGCGCTCGGCAGTCTTGCGGGCGGCGGGGTCGATGTCTGCAGCCACGATGCGTGCCTGGCGCTCGCGTGCTGCTGCCTCGCGCTCGCGTGCCTCGGCGAGCAGCTGCTCCCATAGGGCGGCGTCGTGCGGCTGCCAGCCCTCAAAGCCCCAGCGCTCGCGTGCAGCGCCCGGGGCGCGGTCGGTCAGAATGTTCACGGCTTCCAGCAGCAGGCCGCCGCCGGCGCACGAGGCGTCGATCAGCGTGGGCAGGGCTTCGTTCTCGTAGTCATCGGCCGTCAACTCGCGCTCGCATAGTGCGGTCCAGCCGACCTGCGCCAGCACCAGGGCGGCGTAGTCGGGGCGCAGCACGTGCGCGCCCTCGCCGGCGCGGGTCGCTGCGGGCGGCAGGCGCTTGAACAGCGGGTCGCCCGAAAGGTCCAGGCTTATGCTCGCGCGGCGCTGACGCAGCGAAAGCAGCAGGTGAACATCGGGATCGGCGGCGTCGACATCGGCGCGACGGCCCGTGGTCTCGGCCAGGCGGTCGCACAATGCGTCCTTGGCGCGCAAGGCAGAGAAGCGTGTGTTGCGCAGCTGCTCGGTCACGCCGCGGGCGGTGATGGCGATGGTTGCGCCGGGGCGGATGATGTTCTCCCAGGCGATGTCGTAAACGCTATCGTACAGCTCGTCGGCATCCTGCGCCTCAAAGCGCCCAAGAACCACGAACACGCGGCTCGCCAGGCGCGACCACAGACAGGCGCGGTAGCCTTCTTCGAGCTCGCCCTCAAACGTAGCGCGGCCCTTCAGCCGGCGGACATGCGAAAGCCCGAGGCGTTTAAGCTCATCGGCGAGTGCGGACTCAAAGCCCTCGGGGCAGCTTGCGTAAAATTCCATGGGTGACCTCTCTGGTTGCGTCGCTCCATTATATGATGGATGCTTCGTTTGCCCTCATCCCCGAAAGGAACCCATATGATTGATGCGTGCCCCGATTCCGCCGTGCTCTTTTTTGACGTGGACGGCACGCTGACGTCGTTCGATCCCGACGATATGACCGATAAGGACTTTTCGGCGGTTCGCCCCTCGCAGACGGTGGTTGAGGCGTTCCGTGCACTGCGCGATGCAGGGCACAAGGCATTTATCTGCACGGGTCGCCCCCTGTGGCTTATCGCCGATAGCCTGCGTGCGCTCGACCCCGCGGGCGTCGTGGCCATGGCAGGCGCCACGCTCGAGGTCGAGGGACGCGTGGTACACGAGGACTGCTTTGACGAGGACGTTATCGAGGAGCTTGCGCGCCGTATGGCCGCGGCAGGGATTGAGGCCTTTTTCGAGACCAACGTGGCTACTTTTGCCCTGGAGCCTGTGGGCGTTGAGCAGTCGTCTCTGATCGGCACTTCTGTGGTGCACAGCACCGAGGAAATGCGCGTCGACGGCAGTCTGCGCGTGGGCAAGGTATGCCTCAGTGTGCCCAGTTTGGCTCGCGTAGCCAATGATGACGGCTTTATCGAGCGCTATTTTGAGGCCTGCAACACCGGTGGCCAGAATCGCGAGCTGAGCCCCAAGGGCATCAACAAGGGCGTGGGCGTGGCGCGAGCGCTGACGTATCTGGGCCGCGAGGGAAATGCGCGCACCTTTGGCTTTGGCGATTCGGGCAACGACCTGGGCATGCTCGCTTCGGTCGAGACGGCTGTCGCCATGGGCAACGCCATGCCCGAGGTCAAGGCGGTCGCCGACTACGTGACCGACGATGTCGCACACGACGGCACCGTCACAGCGATGCAGCATTTCGGCCTTATCTAATGAATCCCGCGTTCTGACGTTTGCTCAAACTGCGACTCTTTGCTTATGCATGCTCAATCGATTTATCAATCCAAACACTGAGGTGTTTATACCGTTCGCCGAGAAGATAAAAAACCGCAGTTCACGCCTTAATAAACGTAGGTAAAGTGTTTAGCAGTTTATCGGCCGTATGCAAACGAAAGGAATCAGGCAGATGGCAATCAAGGTGTTCGCTGACGGTGCAAACCTCGAGGGCATGCTCGACATGTACGAGAACGGCAACGTTCAGGGTTTCACGACCAACCCGTCCCTTATGAAGAAGGGTGGCGTGACGGATTACCGCGCGTTTGCCAAGGAGGTTCTGGCCCACATCACCGATGTGTCCGTCTCGTTTGAGGTCTTTGCCGACGACGTCGAGACCATGGAGGTCGAGGCCCGCGAGATTGCTACCTGGGCAGATAACGTCTACGTCAAGATTCCATGCGTGACCACCAAGGGCGAGTCCACCGCCGAGCTGGTCCGCAAGCTTTCGGCCGATGGCATCAAGGTCAACGTCACCACTATCTTTACGCCTACGCAGGTCGATGAGATGGTCGAGGCCGTTGACGCCGAGACGCCGTCCATCATTTCGCTCTTTGCCGGTCGCATCGCCGACACCGGCGTCGATCCCATTCCGTTTATGACGGAGTCAGTCAAGAAGGCCGCCGCCAAGCCCAACTGCGAGGTCCTGTGGGCGTCCACGCGCGAGCTCATCAACATTTACCAGGCCGAGGCCTGCGGTTGCCAGATTATCACGGTGCCAAATAGCATCCTGGCCAAGCGCAAGAACATCGGCCGTGACCCGTACGAGGTCTCGCTCGATACCGTACGCGGTTTTGCCAAGGATATCGCCGCTTTGGGTTTCCATATTCTGCCCTAAGCAAGGGTACCCCCTGCAGCGACGTGCAAAATCGCGAGTTTTCAGCATGGTAAAGACTTTTACCAGCTGGTTGAAGCGCGGAACGGCCCCCGTTTTGGCCCTAAAACGCCAAAACGGGGGCCGTTTTTGCTTTTATGGCCCTCTGAAGCGCCGCGGGGCTATCGGGAGATGCTGAATACTCGCAATTTTGCACGCCGCGAAGAGGGGGACGTCCGCTTTGGCGGCTATTTGCCCTGCACCATGGTGAGCGAGATCTTCTTGCGGTTGCGATCGACCTTTTCGACCCACACCTTGACCGTGTCGCCGACGCGCACCACGTCGCTGGGGTGCTTGACAAAGCGGTTGGCCAGCTTGGAGATATGCACGAGGCCGTCCTGGTGCACACCCACGTCGACGAAGGCGCCAAAGTCCACGACGTTGCGCACCGTGCCCTTGAGCTCCATGCCGGGTTCCAGGTCGTCGATGGAAAGTGCTGAGCGGCTAAAGACCACCTCGGGCGCGTCGTCGCGCGGGTCTCGGCCGGGCTTCTTGAGCTCGTTGACGATGTCGATGAGCGTGAGGGTGCCGCAGTCCAGGTCGCTTGCCAGCGCCGAGATGCTGCCGATGCGTCGCTCGATGTCGGGCACGCCGCCGCGGCTGAGCTCGCTTGCCGCCACACCCGCACGCTCCAGGACGGCCGTGGCCACCTCGTAGCTTTCGGGGTGGACGCTCGTCGCATCGAGCGGGTTCTTACCGCCGCTGATGCGCAGGAAGCCCGCGGCGTTGAGATATGCCTTGGGTCCCAGCTTGGGGACCTTCTTGAGCTGGCGGCGATCGGTAAAGGCGCCGTTCTCCTCGCGGTAGGCCACGATGTTTTTGGCTACGCTCGGCGTGATGCCCGATACGTATCCCAGCAGGCTCGCACTTGCGGTGTTTACGTCGACGCCCACGCGGTTGACGACGTCCTCCACCACATGTCCCAGGGTGCGCGAAAGCTCGGCCTGGTCAAGGTCGTGCTGGTACTGGCCAACGCCGATGGACTGGGGCGGAATCTTGACGAGCTCTGCCAGCGGGTCTTGCAGGCGGCGGCCCAGGCTCATGGCGCCGCGCACGGTGACGTCCAGGTCGGGATATTCCTGACTGGCGAGCTCGGAGGCGGAGTACACCGATGCGCCGGCCTCGTTGACGATGGTGTATTGCAGTCCAGGCGCCTGCTCGGCGATGAACTCCGAGACGACTTCCTCGGTCTCGCGGCTGGCGGTGCCGTTGCCGATGACAATGGTGTTGACGCCGTCCTTCTTGACGAGGCGGGCGAGCTCACGCTTGGTGCCGGCGACGTCGTGGCGCGGCTTGGTGGGGTAGACCACGCCGTGGTCGAGTAGCTTGCCGGTCTCGTCCATGACGGCGACCTTGCAGCCGGTACGGTAGCCCGGATCGAGTGCGAGCACACGGGCGCCGCGTACGGGGCGTGCCGAGAGCAGGCCCTCGAGATTCTTGGCAAAGACGTTGATGGCCTCGGTCTGCGCGCGGACGGTGAGCTTGGCGCGGGCCTCGCGCTCCAGCGAGGGGGCCATGAGGCGCTTGTAACCGTCGGCGATGGCGGCATCAAAGACGGGCGCAAACACGCCCTGGCGTCGGGGCCAACGGCTGCCGAGGCGCGCCGTGGCGGCAGTGCCGTCGACGTTCACGCGCACGCGGAGCTTGCCCTCGCGCTCACCGCGGTCGATAGCCAGCACGCGGTGGTTGGGAATACGGCGCAGCGGCTCGTCATAGCTGTAGTACGGCTCGTAGGGAGTCTTCTCGGTGGGGTCGGTGGCCTCGACGACGATGTCGGCGGTGTTCTGCGTAAAGGCGCGCAGGTCGGCGACGTTCTCGGGGTCCTCGGCCACCGTCTCGGCCACGATGTCCGCCGCGCCGGCAAGCGCCTTTTCGGGCGTGTCGAAGCCGGCCTCCTCGTTGACGTATGCCGCGGCGGCGTCGAGTGCGCTGCCCTTGGCCGAGGCCTGCATGATGATCATGTTGGCGAGCGGCTCAAGGCCTGCCTCGCGGGCCTTCTGCGCGCGAGTCATGCGCTTTTTGCGGTAGGGCTTGTAGAGGTCCTCGACACGCTGGAGCTGCGTGGCCTCGCGAATCTGCTGCTCGAGTTTGGGCGTGAGTTTGCCCTGGGCGTCGATGAGCAGGATGACGTCCTCTTTACGCTGCTCAAGATTGCGCAGGTAGGACAGGCGCTCGTCGAGTGCGCGCAGGGCGACGTCGTCCATGCCGCCCGTGGCTTCCTTGCGGTAGCGCGAAATAAAGGGGATGGTGTTGCCCTCGTCGATGAGCTTGACGGCTGCCTCGATGTTGGCGGCCTTAAGGTTGAGCTCGCGGGCGAGCTGGGCGATAAGATCCATGGGACTCCTTGCGTTTAAGGTGCGTTTGCAGCACAGGGCTACCAAGGATACCACCCGACGTTCTGCCAAAGCAGTCTTTTTGGGACGGGGCTTTTTTAGCTACGGGACTGCGGACGGGAGACGGTGGAGTCCCTCCTTACAAAACGAGGCCCTGGCCAAACGGCCAGGGCCTCACCACTTCTTTTCAGGCTGCGAGAAAAGACCGTGTGCGCAGGCGCTCCCCGAGGGAGATGGGGGTGTTTGCTCCGCGCGCAGTTTCGCAGCGAAGCGAGAATGTTTGAGCACGGAGTAAACACCCCGTCTTCCTCGGGGAGGTCCGTTGGGAGCGTAGGGGATGTTTTGAGCTACTCCAGCTCAAACGCTCCGGTATAGAGCTGGTAGTAATATCCGCGCTTGGCGATCAGCTCGTCGTGGTTGCCACGCTCGATGATGCGGCCGTGATCCAGGCAGATGATTGCGTCGGCGTTGCGCACGGTGGACAGGCGGTGCGCGATGACAAACGTCGTGCGGCCCTCCATGAGCTTATCCATGCCCGCTTGCACGATGGCCTCGGTGCGGGTGTCGATGCTCGACGTGGCCTCGTCCAGAATCATTGCCGGCGGATCGGCGACGGCAGCGCGTGCGATCGAAATCAGCTGGCGCTGGCCCTGCGACAGCTGCGCGCCGTTGCCGGTGAGCATGGTGTCGTAGCCGTCGGGCAGGCGGGTGATAAAGTCGTCGGCGCCCGCGAGCTTGGCCGCCGCGATGCACTCCTCGTCGGTGGCGTCCAGGTTGCCGTAGCGGATGTTGTCCATCACAGTGCCGGTGAACAGGTTCACGTCCTGCAGCACCACGCCCAGCGAGCGACGCAGGTCGGACTTGCGAATCTTGTTGACGTTGATGCCGTCGTAGCGGATCTTGCCGTCGGCAATGTCGTAGAAGCGGTTGATGAGGTTGGTGATGGTCGTCTTACCGGCACCGGTGGCACCGACAAACGCGACCTTCTGGCCCGGCTTGGCATATACGGACACGCCGTGCAGCACCTCGTGGTCGGGCGTATAGCCAAAGTCCACGTTATCCATGACCAGGTCACCACGCAGCGGCACGTACTCGATCTCGCCGGTCGCGCGGTGCGGGTGCTTCCATGCCCACATGCCGGTGCGGTGGTCGGCTTCCTCGAGCTGCCAGGTCTCGGGGTTCACCTGTGCGTTGACGAGCGTCACGTAGCCCTCGTCGGCTTCGGGCTCCTCGTCGAGCAGCTCAAAGATGCGCTCGGCGCCGGCAAGGCCCATGACCACGGCGTTGATCTGCTGCGAGATCTGGCCGATCTGGCCGCAGAACTGCTTGGTCATGTTGAGGAACGGCACCACGACGGCGATGGAGAGCGCCATGCCCGAGAGGCTCAAGTTGGGCACGCCCAGCTCCAGGAAGATGCCGCCGGTCAGCGCGACCAGCACGTAGAGCAAGTCGCCCAGGTTCCCGAGGATCGGCATGAGGATGTTGGCGTACATGTTGGCCTTCTGCGAGACCTCGAAGAGCTTCTCGTTGCGCTCGTCAAAATCGGCCTCGGCAGCGGACTCGTGACAGAACGCCTTGACGACTTTCTGGCCGTTCATGACTTCCTCAATATGGCCCTCGACCACGCCGAGCTCGGTCTGCTGCGCGATAAAGAAGCGCGCGGAGTTGGAGCCGAGCAGCTTGGTCATAAAGGTCATAAAGGCGACGCCGGCAATGATGACCAGGCACATCCACACGCTGTAATACAGCATGATGAAGAACACGGTGACGATGACGATGATCGTCATGAGCAGGTTGGGCAGCGACTGGCTGATCATCTGACGCAGCGTGTCGATGTCGTTGGTGTAGTGGCTCATGATGTCGCCGCGCTGGTGCGTGTCGAAGTAGCGAATCGGCAGGTCCTGCATGCGGTTGAACATCTTTTCGCGCAGCTTCTCGAGCGAGCCCTGCGTGATGACGGCCATGGCGCGGTTCCAGAAGAGCGAGGAGGCGACGCCCACGGCGTAGATGCAGCCGAGGGTGGTCACGAGCTTCAGAATCTTGGGCTGCGCGGCCGTCCAGTCGCCCGACTGCCACGATTCGCTAATGACCTGCAGCGCGCTCTGGAGAAACGTCGCGCCGATGGAGTTGATGATGGCGCAGAGCACAACGCCGGCGACGACGAGGGGCAAAAGCACCGGGTAGAAGCCAAAGAGCATCTTGATCAGGCGCGTCATGGTGCCGCCCTTGCGGTTGCGCGCGCGCTCGGCGGTAGCGGCCTTACTCATGTGCCTCGCCTCCTTCCTGAGTCTGAGCTTGCGGTGCGGATGCCTCGGTGTCGGCTGCGGCGGTCTCGCCCGCGTCCTCGCCTTCGGCACTCATCTTATTTTGCGAGGTAAAGGTCTCGCGGTAGATCTCGCTCGTCTTGAGCAGCTCATCGTGGTTGCCGATGTCCTTGATGCGGCCGCCCTCCATGACGATGATGCGGTCGGCGTCCTGCACGGAGCTGATGCGCTGGGCGATGATGAGCTTGGTCGTGTTGGGCAGGTAGCTCGCCAGGCCCTCGCGGATCTTGGCGTCGGTCTTGGTGTCGACGGCGCTCGTGGAGTCGTCCAGGATCAAGACCTTGGGGCGACGCAGCAGGGCACGCGCGATGCACAGGCGCTGCTTCTGGCCGCCGGAAACGTTGGAGCCGCCCTGCTCGATCCAGGTGTCGTAGCCCTTGGGGAAGCCGTCGACAAACTCGTCGGCGCAGGCCAGATGTGCGGCCTCGCGGACTTCCTCGTCGGTGGCGTTCGGGTCGCCCCAGCGCAGGTTCTCGGCGATGGTGCCGCTAAACAGCACGTTTTTCTGCAGGACCATGGCTACCTGGTGGCGCAGCGCGTCCAGGTCGTAGTCGCGCACGTCCACGCCGCCGACGCGCACGGTGCCCTCCGTGACATCGTACAGACGGGCGATCAGGTTCACGAGCGTCGACTTGGCCGAGCCGGTGCCACCGATAATGCCGATGGTCTCGCCGCTCTTAATATGCAGGTCGATATCGTCGAGCGCCTGGCGGCGGGCATGCTCGGAATACTTAAAGCTCACGTGATCGAAGTCGATGGAGCCGTCGGCAACCTCGTGCACGGGCTCGGTCGGGTTAGCGATCGTGGGCTCGGCGGCCAGCACCTCGGTAATTCGGTGCGCCGACTCATCTGCCATGGTCACCATGACAAAGATCATCGACAGCTGCATTAGGCTCATCAGAATCTGGAAGCCGTAGGTAAAGATGGAGGAGAGCTGGCCCACATCGAACAGGGTGCCCTGGCTCGTGATGATGAGCTTGGAGCCCAGGTAGATGATGACGACGAACGCGCCGTTGACGCAGATGTTCATCATGGGGTTGTTGAAGGCGAGCAACTTCTCGGCGCGGGTGAAGTCCATCTGGACGTCGCGCGCGGCGGTGGCGAACTTCTCCTTCTCAAAGTCTTCGCGCACGTAGCTCTTGACCACGCGCATGCCGGTGACGTTTTCCTCGACCGATTCGTTGAGCGCGTCGTACTTGCGGAACACGCGGGTAAAGATCGGGCGCACCTTATAGATGATAAAGAACAGGCCAAAGCCCAGCAGCGGAATGATGACCAGGTAGACCATGGCGACGCTGCCGCCCATGGCGTATGCCATGGTAAAGGCAAAGACCAGCACCAGCGGCGAGCGCACGGCGATGCGGATGAGCATCATAAAGGCCTGCTGCACGTTGTTGATGTCGGTGGTGAGGCGCGTGACGAGCGAGGAGGTCGAGAACTCGTCGATGTTGGCGAAGCTGAACGTCTGGATCTTGTAGAACAGGTCGCGACGCAGGTTCTTGGCAAAGCCGCAGCTGGCATGGCTGCAGGTGATGCCCGCGGCGGCGCCAAAGGCGAGTGACGTCAGTGCGATGAGTACGAGAAGGCCGGCGGTGGGCAGCATCTCGGTAACGGCGGTGCCGTCCTTGATGGCGTCGATCATGTCGGCGGTGATAAACGGGATCATCATCTGGCAGATTACCTCGCCAAGCACCAGCAGCGGCGTAGCGATCGTGACCTTCATGTAATCGCGGATGCTGCCCATAAGGGTTTTAATCATCCAGTTCCTCCCAGGTTACGCGGATTTTCTCGAGCATCTCGGCGAGCTGTTCACGCTCGTCGTGGGTGAGCGCGCTAAAGGCCTGTTCCCTAAAGCGGATGCGCGAGGCTTGGTCGATGCGGGCCTTCTCCCAGCCGATCTCGGTTAGGCGAATGGTGAGTTGCCGTCGATCCTTGGGGTTACGGCTGCGCTCAATGAGGCCGTTGAGCTCGAGCTTGGACAGGATCTCGGAAAGCGACCCCGGCTTGAGGCCGAAGTGCATGCCGAGTTCCTGCTGCGACATCTCGCCGCCGGGCTGCTTGGCCAGTAGGCAGATGATGGGCGCCTTGCCGGACACGCCTCCGCCATGAAAATGCATGTAATGGCCGCAAAAGCCCAGGTTATTGAGGATGCGCTTGGCAAGCTTGTCTTCCGAGCTAACCGCTTCGGATACATCCGCCGGCTGTGACGGGTCGCCGCCGGGCTCGTGCGAACAAAGGCTAAGAGGTTCATCGCACATGAATTAGTGCTGCTCCTTTCTTTAGTTAGGTAGTGGAATTGTTTTGTGCCTAACCAATTTAGGAGCGTGAGAAATCAAAGTCAAGGTACCAAACTTATAGTTACGGCGTTTTGCCAAACGCCGTAACGGCTCGACGCTGCGCGAGCCGCACCTGTACAATCTGACGTTCAACTTCAAGGGCGCGACCAGAAGGTCAGCGCCCTTTCGTTTCACGTCACCTTGTCTCAAATGCGGCCCGCTCGCTGTCGTTGCCAAAACATCGACGTTGCCTTTTTGGCACTTGGGACGTTCTTCTTGTGCCGGCAACTGGGGACACTCCTTGTCAAGGGATTGGTACAAAGGGGGACAGGCTGCCCTCTCATTTCCGAAACCTTTCCGCAACAATGTGGCCTCCACGGCGCCGGCGCCCGCCTGCCGTGCTCCCTGCGCTACACTTAGTTGCACTGTGGCGCCGTTGCGCCGCGCCCGACCCAAGGGAGACTCTCATGAAGAACACTCAGCTGTTGCTGATCAACGATATGTGCGGCTACGGCAAGGTCGCGCTTTCCGCCATGCTGCCGGTGCTGTCGCACATGGGTTACCGTATCCACAATCTGCCGACGGCACTTGTGTCCGATACGCTCAACTATCCCAAGTTCTACATCCACGACACCACGGAGTACGTGCGTCAGAGTCTTGCCGTCTGGGAAGAACTCGGCTTTGAGTTCGACGCCATCTCGACCGGCTTTATCGTGACCGAGGAAGAGACGCGCATCATCTCGGACTTTTGTCACCGCCGTGCGCAAAAGGGCACCAAGGTGTTCGTCGATCCCATCATGGGCGACAACGGCAAGCTCTATGCGGGCGTGCCCGAGTCCACGATTGGCCTTATGCGGCACCTGCTGGAGTGCGCAGACTACGCGGTGCCCAACTACACCGAGGCGTGCCTGCTTGCCGATAGGCCTATTGCCGAGCAAATTACGCCCGAAGAGGCCCGCGCCCTTGTGGACGCCGTGCGCGAGCTGGGTGCCAAGTCGGTGGTCATTACGAGCACCGTGGTCAATGGCACGAACGCGGTTATCGGTTACGACCATGTGGCGGGGGAGTACTTTACGATTCCCTTTGAGCTTATTCCGGTCTATTTCCCGGGCACGGGCGATACGTTCTCGGCAGTGCTCGTCGGCCGCGTTATGGCGGGTTGGAGTCTGCAGCGCGCGACGTCCGATGCCATGCGTGTGGTGGCCGAGCTTATCGAGCGTAATGCCGACCAAGAGGACAAGTCGGCCGGTCTTCCCATCGAGGCCTGCTTGGATGTGATTGACCATGAGTAATGCTGGCGAGGGCGGCATCAAGCCTGCGGGCGAGAACAAGCCGCTCGGCGCGCCGCGTGGCAAGCGTCCGCGTATCCGCGTGAGCTGCGTGGACCAGCTGGGGACGTGCCGCTGCCACCATGGTCACAAGCCGGGCGACGTCTTCGACTTCGACCGCGATCGCGGCAAGATGTGCGCCATGGCCTGTCACGTTGGCTTTCCCTATATCGACATTCTGCGCTATGGCGGAACTGTGCCCGGCAACGAGCCCGGCACGGCAAAGTTCTGCTGCCCCGAGGTCGATACGCTGAACGTCTGGCTTGCCGAGATCGTCGACGAGTAGTTGAGAGCAATGTGGCAAAGGGACAGTCCATTTGCCACATTCGCCGGTGGTGCCCCTTCTTTTTGCTTATAATCTCAAAACTCTGCATTTCATCCGATTTTAGGTTCTAAAAATTCTGCGTTTCATCGATAATTAAGCGTATAAAACTTTGCATTTCATTTGATGACACTGAGGGGGAGCCTATGCTGCGCAGGAAAATAGCGGCAGAGCTGGAGCGTTGGCTGAAGTCTTCCGAGCAAAAGGCCTTGTTCATTACGGGTTCTCGCCAGATTGGCAAAAGCTATTCGATTCGCGCATTTGGCAAAGCCAACCATGCAACCTACATCGAGCTTAACCTCATGGAAAACCGCCAGGCAAAAGATGCTCTTCTCGAGGCGCGGGATGCCGATGATTTCATCAGCAGGGTGACGCTTCTTTCGGGAAAGTCGATTGCGCCAGGCAAAACACTCGTGTTTATCGATGAGGTCCAAGAGGCCCCCGACATCATGACGATGGCAAAGTTCCTTGTTGAGGACGGGAGGTGCCGTTGGGCGTTTTCGGGGTCAATGCTCGGGACTCAGTTCAAGGGCGTCAGGTCCTATCCCGTGGGGTATGTCCACGAGCTTAGGATGTTCCCGCTCGATTTTGAGGAGTTTTGCTGGGCAATCGGGGTGAGCGAGGGGGCTCGCCAAACGATACGTGACGCGTGTATCAGCGAGAGGCCCATTCCTGATTACATTCATGACGCGATGATGGCAAACTTCAGGACCTATACCGTTGTCGGCGGAATGCCGGAGGTCGTGCAGCGTTTCCTTGACACGCAGGGCGACCTTGCCTCTGTTCGTCAGCTACAGTCAGAGCTCAACGAACAGTACCGGCGGGATATCTCCAAGTATGCAAGCGGGCGAGCCCTGCAGGTGCAGAGCATCTACGATCAGCTCCCTATTATGCTCGAGGGCGAAAACAAGCGCTTCGTGCTCAATTCCATTGATCCAAAGGCTCACTACGAGAAGTATCAGCGAGATTTTGTATGGCTTGTCGATGCCGGCGTTGCTCTCAAAGCCGATATCGTAACAGAGCCAAAATCGCCCCTGCTCAAGACGGCACGGCCATCGCAGTTCAAGCTCTATCAATCGGATACGGGCATGTTGATGGCGCGCTACCCCGTTGGAGTCGCCCAAGCGGCGTATCTTGATAGCAAGGAGCCCAATCTGGGCGGCATTTACGAAAACGTGGTGGCCCAGCAGCTGGCTGCCCAAAATCGCCAGCTTTACTACTATCAGACAAAAAAGCGCGGTGAAGTGGACTTTGTGGTCGATGGACCGGATGGGACGGCTGTTCCGATCGAGGTTAAATCGGGCTCCTATTACCACGCGCACGCAGCGCTCGGTCATGTGCTTGATACGGCTGAATATGGCGTAAGGCTCGGGATTGTTTTCTCGAGAGGCAACGTTGAGCGCAACGGAGCAGTTCTCTATTTGCCGCTCTATGCGACCTGGGCCCTTTCGGATGTTTTGGGCGACTCCTGCGCCGAGGGGATAAAGCTGGAGGTCAAGCCGGTCAAGGGCTAGTCCATTTGCCACATTCATGAGCGTGGGTCTTCTCCCGTTTAGAGCGCACTTGAACGCTTAAAGTGGGAGAAAACCCACGCTCATTTTTCATGTGGAAGATTATCCGCGCTTGTTTCGCGCCGAAGGCGTGGCCCGCGACCTCGCTTGCCTACAGCTGCTCGAGCATGGCCGTGCAGCCGGCGAGCACATCGCGGTACGTGGCATCGAAATTGCCGGTGTACCAGGGATCGGCCACGTCGCCGGGCCGCTCGGTCCAATCGAGCAAGCGCGTAATCTTGCCGTTGGGGTCGTCGCCAAAGATGCGACGCAGGCCACGCGCGTTCTCGTCGTCCATATAGACAATGTGGTCCCAGTCGCCATACTCCGCGCGACGCACCTGGCGTGCGCGGTGGGCAACGACGGGAATCCCGACTTCGCGCAGCTTGACAACGGTGCCGTGGTGTGGCGGGTTGCCAAGCTCCTCGGTCGAGGTCGCGGCGGAATCGATGACAAACTCCGCCTCGCGCCCGGCGCGGCGCACGAGCTCGGTAAACACCGACTCAGCCATCGTCGAGCGGCAGATGTTGCCGTGGCAGATAAACAGTACGCGTTGCATAGGGCGATACCTTTCATATAGAAGGCTGCTAAAGAGTCGAAGCCGGGCGTATGCCAAGTTTTATTTCTTGGCCAGTTTGAAGTAGCGCTCAAATATCAATTCGAAAACGTAATAGAACATCAATCGACTATCGAGGTCCATGCTGCCCAAGCGGATTTCTTTTTGCACGGTGTAGATAGGGTAGTCGGCTAGTTTCGAGAGGGAATTTCGAGAAAAGCCGGTGAGCGTGACGACCTTGCATCCGCGCGTTTTGGCTATCGATGTGGCGTCAATAGGCACCTGCGTCTCGCCGCTTACGGAAACGCTGAAGACCAGGTCGTTTTTGCCGAGAAGTTCTGCGTAATGCCTCATGACGTGGCGTTCACTGAGCGTGTCGGTATTCTTGCCCATTATTTTGAGCTTTTCAGCCATCTCGAGGCACGGGTATTTCGAAAAGCCCGAGCAGAAGAACACGATATGCGAGGCGTCCTGGATAAGACTCACAACCGAATCGATGACCCGGTCGTTAAGCAGATCTTTGGTCTGTACGAGCTGGGTATCAAGAGGAAGTGCCTCGATAGTGAATCGATTGCGATCGAGCGAGGCGGAATACGATTGTTTGAGCTCCGTAAACCCCGAGAAGCCAAGCTTGTGGGCAAGCCTGACGATTGTATTGGGAGCGACGAAGAACCGTTCGGCAACGCTCTTAAGCGTGACATCGTCAATATCATCACGCAGCTCGATGATGTAGCGCATGATCTCGCTTTCGAGATTGTTGAGCTTGCTCTCGCCAGCTCGCACATGATCATAAAAGGATTCTTGATCTTTCATAAGATGTTTCAGCCCCTCGCACCTCGCCGTACATATGGTACCGCTTTGTGTAGCCAGGTGAGAAATCGGTAATCGGTCAAGATTGCCTATTGCCCATGAACTGGGAAAACGCGCGTGTCTGCCTACACATATCTGTGTCGTGAGCGAAATCATGTGTCCCCGTTTCGCATTGGCCCACACGGGGACTCGCAAATGACCTTATGTCGCAAAATACCAATCGAAACGAAGCAAGCCGAGGACAGCCGCGGAGCCCAAGGTCTTCGAGAACACCGATCAGCCAACCCTGGAGGGACGGAACATGAAGGATAAGCTCAATATTGTGATCGTTGGCGGCGGCTCCACGTGGTGCCCTGGCATTCTTAAAGCCCTGACCAAGCACATGGACATTCTGCCGCTGAACCGCGTGATGCTCTATGACATCGATGCCGAGCGCCAGCGTCCGATCGGCGAGTTTGGCAAGATCCTCTTCGCCGAGGAGGAGCCCGGTGTGGAGTTTGGTTACACCACCGATAAGGACGAGGCTTACACCGACGTCGACTTTGTGCTCTGCCAGATTCGTACCGGCGGCTACGAGATGCGTAGCAAGGACGAGAAGATTCCACTGCATATGGGAATCATCGGCCAGGAAACGGTGGGCCCTGGCGGCATGGCTTACGGTATGCGCTCCATGCATGACATGGTTGAGATCGTCAACGACGTTCGCGCCCATAGCCCGGAGGCGTGGATTATCAATTACACCAATCCGGCTGCTATTGTGGCATATGGTCTCGAGCGCGTCCTGCCCGATGAGCATCGCGTTCTCAACATCTGCGACCAGCCTGTCAACCTCATGCGCTCTTACGGGCGCCTGCTCGGTCGCGATATGAGCAAGACGGAGCCCGTGTACTTTGGCCTCAATCACTTCGGTTGGTTCAAGCACATCTACGATGAAGAGGGCCATGACCTCGTCCCGCAGATTAAGGAGTACACGGAGAAGAACGGCTTCCTTCCTGCCGATGCCGAGCAGCGTGACCAGTCCTGGCTTGATACCTACGCCATGGTCAAGGACATGCTCGAGGACTTCCCCGACTATCTGCCCAACACTTATCTGCAGTACTATCTGTATCCCGAGTACAAGGTCGCTCACCTCGACCCCGACTACACTCGCTCCGACGAGGTTATCAACGGTCGTGAGAAGCGCGTGTTCGCCGAGTGCGAGCGTGTTGCCAAAGTCGGCACCGCAAAGAACTCTTCGGTTGTGCAGAACGATGCTCATGGCGATATGATCGTGGAAATCACCTCGGCCATTTATCGCAACACCAATAAGACCTTCATTGTCATCGTGCCCAACAACGGCATTATCGAGGGTATGCCCGATGACGCCATGGTCGAGGTCGCGGCAAGCGTGGGCGCCAATGGCCCGCAGCCCTATGCTGTTGGCAAGATTGGCACCTTCTATCGCGGTCTTATGGAGAACCAGTACGCCTATGAGCGCCTGACTGTTGAGGCTTGGATGGAGGGTTCCTACGAGAAGGCCCTGCAGGCACTCACGCTTAATCGTCTGGTCGGTGACGCAAAGAAGGCGCGTAAGGTGCTCGATAAGCTCATCGAGGCCAATAAGGATTACTGGCCGGAGCTTAAGTAGCTAGTTCCATAGCGTTAGATAACTGTTATGGGGCGTGTGGGTTGCAGAACTGCACGCCCCGTTTCTTTAAGAGGGGTATCCCATGAACAAAGATGAGCTGCTGGCAAAGTTCCAGCGCCTGGGCAAAGTCCTCATGACGCCTGTCCTGATCCTGCCAATCGCCGGCATCCTTCAGGGCTTTGGCAATGCCTTTACCAGCCCCACCCTTACGGCAGCTGTTCCCTGGCTTGCTGCTCCGGGCTTTGCGATTTTCTTTTCGATTCTTAAGGCCGCAGCCGGCATCGTTATGAGCAACATCCCGGTTATCTTCTCGATTTGTCTCGCCTATGGCTTCGCCAAGTCCGAGAAGGCTACCGCGGCGCTTTGTGGCTTTTTGGGCTACATGTGCATGAACTCCGTGATGGGCACGTTCCTTACGGCGACTGGCGTTATCGATCCCGCCAATCTTACGACGGGCCAGAGCACGATCCTCGGTATCACCACGCTCGACACGGGCGTTATCGGCGGTCTTCTGGTGGGTGCAATCGTCGCATGGCTGCATAACCGTTACTACAAGATTGAGCTGCCTGCCGTGTTCTCCATCTTCAACGGCACACGCTTTATCCCGGCGGTAACGCTGCTCTCATGTAGTGTCCTCGCATTGGTCATGTCCTTTGTTTTCCCGTTTATCCAGAACGCTCTCGGTGCGCTGTCCGAGTTCATCAAGACTACGGGTGCCTTTGGTGCATTTGTCTACGGCGCTGGCGAGCGCATGCTCCTGCCTTTTGGTCTGCATCACTTTGTCTATTTACCGTTCTTCTTCACGTCGCTCGGTGGCGTCGAGACCATCGACGGCCAGACCGTTCAGGGCGCTATCAATATCTACAACGCGATCCTGGGCTCTCCCAGCACGCCGTTTAACATCGAGGTCAGCCGTTTTGTCATGAACGGCAAGGTTATCTTCGCCATGTTCGGCCTGCCCGGTGCTGCACTCGCCTTCTACAAGACGGCGCTTCCCAAGAACAAGAAGAAGACCGCAGCGCTCATGATTGCCATCGTGGTGCCTTGCATCCTCTCCGGCATTACCGAGCCGCTCGAGTACTCCTTCCTGTTTATCGCGCCCATCCTCTACGTGTTCCACGCTCTCATGGCTGGTCTTGCCTATGCGCTGACCTATATCCTGCAGTTCAACGTGGCCGGCTCCGCATCCTTTGGCGGCCCGCTCTTGTCGTTGATCTTTAACGGCATTATGGGTGCAGCCAAGGGCTCCAACTGGCAGGTTATCCTGTTCCTCGGCCCCATCTACTTCGTGGTGTACTACTTCGTCTTCAAGTTCATCATTCTTAAGAAGGATCTAAAGACCCCTGGCCGTGAGGAAGAGTCTGGCGATGAGGCCGAAAAGGCTCCCAAGACCGTGATCAGCGACCTCATTCCCGCCATCGTTGAGGCAGTGGGCGGCGACAACAACATTAAGTCTGTCGAGGCCTGCTTCACCCGTCTGCGCATCCAGCTCAATGACTGTGACAAGGTGGTTGATGACGCCGAGTTTACCGAAAAGCTCGAAGCGCGTGGCATCGTGCATGTTAACGGCGGCGTGCAGATTGTCTATGGCAACATGGCATCTAACTACGCAACCCAGATGCGCGAGCTGCTGGGTATGGAGTAAACGCCCCACATATCTATAAAATCCAGTATAAAAGGCGGCGGCAGACAATGTGTCTGCCGCCGCCTTTGAGTTGCCCCACGCGCATTTCGTGTATTTGAAATACACGAAATCGTAGAAAAGCGTGTATCTGAAATACACGAAATTGCACTGCCAGAGCTTGCAGGCGGATAGACACTACTCGTATGGGACGGTTTTCACCGGTTGCTCGCCACCTTGGGTTATGTTCGACCCTATGCCTGCATCCGGGGCTGTGTTGATTGACGACGGCGTTCCCAGCGGGCGAGCTTAATCGTCACCAGCGTGAGCGCCCAGGCCACAAGCGAGAACGCGGCGCCCACTGCGCCTACGTACGCAATGCCAACGCTGCCTACCACGGTGCCGCCCACTGCGGTGCCAAACGAGATTCCGACGTTAAACCCATGGGCTCAACCGAGCTTGCGAGTACTATAGACTTGGGATGGCGGCGGCGTGCCACGTCCATGAAGTGCGTGATGCATGACACCGAGAACAGGTACATGAGCAGCGCCAAGCTAATGTGACAAAGAGGCAGTCCCTTTGTCGCAGGCTGCGCTTGCCTGTATAGTCGCAATACAGGCGAAGATGGTCTCAGGTACATCGCGGGCGACAGGGGATCCCATGGGTATGCACACGACGAAGATTGCAGTGGGCGAGGGCAAGTTTGCGCTCGTGGCCCAGCTGACGGTGACGCCGCGAGGTATGGCGGTGTACGCCTGCTCGCCGGAGTTCGCGCACCTGGGCGCCACGGCACAGGCCATTCCGCGTCCCGAGCCCGGCCGCACGGCGACGGTCGCTGCGAGTGCGAATGGTGTGAGGTCTACCTTGCCCATGTTGAGCCGGGCGAGCTGCATATCAACCAAGAGGAGATCTCGGAGGTGCGCCGCGTGGCCCCGTCCGAGCTCGACGGCTACCTGCAGGGTCACCCCGAGCAGCTGGCCCCCTGGCTCCGCGAGGCCCTCAGCGATCCATCCATCCGTACGGCCCTCGCTATGTGACAAAGGGACAGTCCGTTTGTCACATTCCATGCCTTAGAAACTTGCAAATTCTTCGAGTTTCTAAGGTAACATCTTATAAACTTGCAAAAAATGCAAGTTTATAAGATTTCATGTCTGGTCGGGCGCTAGGGAGACTCTATGGATATCGTTCGCCGAAGCCGTTATCTTGATCGACTCATTGCTTTTCAGGATACCGACCTCATCAAAATCGTGACGGGCATACGCCGTTGTGGCAAATCAACGTTATTGGACATGATGAGGGACTATCTGGCGCAACAGGGGGTGCCAGCCGAGCGTTTGCTGACCTTTAAGATGGAATCTCTAGAGTACGCGGGAATTACGGATTATCTGACGTTTTATCGTATGGTTCGGGAGCGCATCGACGGCATCGATCATCCCTACCTGTTCTTTGACGAGCTCCAGAATGTCGAAGGTTGGGAAAAGGCGGTCAACTCGCTCCGAGTGGATTTGCCGTGCGATATCTATGTCACGGGCTCCAATGCCTTTTTGCTATCGAGCGAGCTCGCAACGCTTATCTCGGGCCGATATGTCGAGGTCAAGATGCAGCCTCTCACGTTTGGCGAATATCTTGATTTTCGCTCGATTGATGCGGTCGCCGTTGAAGGGCTTGGTGAGAGGGTCGAACTTGTTTCCAAGACGGGCGATCGCCTTAATTCAAATACCGTGCTTGAGCAGTACATAACCTATGGCGGCATGCCGTTTCTGGCCCATGATGAGCCGAGACGCGAGCTGTGTCGCGACTATATCCGTAGCCTCTACCAGACGATCGTCGCGCGCGATATCCTGTCGCGTGTGACGCGTAGGGGTCGCGGAGCTATCACCAAGCGCGATGTTCTCGAGCGGCTCTGTGCGTATCTGGCAGACAACATCTCCAACCAAACCTCGGTCAACAAAATCGTAGGGACGCTCAACGAATCAGCGGGCGGTAAGACCAACGCATCGACGGTGTCGGCATATATTGACGCTCTGGAAGAGACGTATCTGTTTACCAAAGTAAAAAGGTATGACATCAAGGGGCGGAAGCTTCTTAAGACAGGCGGTAAATATTACATAGCTGATACGGGAATTCGCAGCTATCTTGACGGATATAGAGGTAGCGATAGCGGAAGGATGCTCGAGAACGTCATCTACAACCAGCTTGTCTTTGAAGGATACGAAGTGTTTTGCGGCCATCTACGCGCGGGGGAAATCGACTTTGTCGCAATCGGCGAGGGATCAGACCGCAAATATATCCAGGTTACCGAACGGATCGATGCCGAGGCGACGAGGGAACGCGAGCTGCGACCGCTCAAGCTAAGCACGCTAGGAAAAATTCCTGATTCGTATGAGAAGATCCTGATTGTCAGGGATGGCGACCATCCAACGGACATCGATGGCATCAGAATCGTGGGGGCAGTCGACTTCTTGTTGAGAAATAAGATTACCCGCGGCTAAACGTAAACAGATCCGTTTCGATGCGACAAAGGAGCAGTCCTTTTCGCATTCCGTGCGAGCCCTCGTGCCGTCTGGGGGTATAAGGCTAGCAAGTGTTTATTTGCGAGGCCTAAGGGGCGCCCCGTATGGATATCGATAACTTTGAATGGTGGTATAGCGAGGGCGAGGTTCCGGACGAGGAGTGGGACGAGCCCGCGCCGCATGACGTGTCGAGCGACGAGGACGAGAGCGGCGACGACACCGTCGAGACGGATGTCGCTTCCGACTCGGCCGAACCCCTAACCTTTGAACAGGCATGGGCCCAGGCTGAGGCCGACGAGGCAAAGGCCGACGCCACGGCCACACTGGGTGAGCCGGCCGACATGTCCATCTCGCCGGCAAGGACCCCGCAGCCGCGTCACACTATCGACCCCGACAGCACGGCATCCTTCAGCATTCTCGACGTGCCCGCGCAGGGCGCTCAGGCGCCTGCGCCCACGCATCGCCCCGATCTGGCTCGCGAGGAAGGCGCGGGCCGGCGCTCTCCGCTCGGCCCCATCCTCATCGCCTTCATGGCCGGCGTTATCGCCTGCTCGGCAATCGGCAGCGTTTGGAGCCATGTTGAGCAGCAGCGCCAAGACGCCGCCAAGGTCGAGATCTCCGTCGAACAATCGCTCAACCGTACGCGCTCGGTGCATGTGTCGGTCGAGGTCAAGGACGGCGCGACGTGGGATACCGCGCGCGGCGACAGCCAGATGCTCATCCATATCGTAGGCCGTACGCTCAAGGGACAAGCGATCGACGAGCACCAATACGTCAATTCCGAAGGTGACGGTATCGAGCTCAAGCCCGGCGACTACGAACTTACGGTCGATGAGCCACCTGTCGCCACCGACGGCACGCGTTTTCGTGCCTCGAAAAGAATGGTTCCTGCGAGCTTTAACTCGCGGGCGCCCGATACGGTCGACACCACCTCGCAGGGCGGGTTTGACCTTTACGTGGATACCCAGTAGGCGCTCGCCGCCCATTTCCGCTATGGCTACTCAATAATCGCCTGCCGTCCCGTTCCGCCGCCAAGAGTGGGACAATAGTCCTCGACACTATTGTTTACTTTTGGAGGAAGTAGCATGTCTACCGTCACTACCATCAGGCGCGGCGGCCTCACCGCGGCCATCGATTCCATGGGCGCCCAGCTCACGAGCCTTGCCCTCAACGGCAACGAGTATCTGTGGCAGGGCGATCCCGCTTTTTGGGGCAAGCATGCGCCCATCCTGTTCCCCATTGTGGGCTCGCTGCGCAACAACACGGCGGCGTCTGCGGCCGGCAGCTGCGAGATGGCGCGCCACGGCATCGCGCGTATCGTGGAGCACAAGATCGTCGAGGTGTCGGAGGACGGTTCGTCCGTCACCTACGAGATTACCGATACGCCCGAGTCGCTCAAGGCCTTCCCGTTTCACTTTAAGCTCAACATGACCTATGCCCTGACTGGCGACGCCACTCTTACGCAGACCTTTGCCGTCACCAACACCGGCGACGTGGACCTGCCGTTTTCGGTGGGCGGCCACCCCGCATTTAACGTGCCCGTTCCCGGTGCCGAGGACGAGGCGTTCGAGGATTACGAGCTGGCGTTTACCGAGGCTTGGACTAACGAGGCCCCCATCATCACGCCCGATGGCCTTATGACGTTCGAGGGAAGTTACAAGGCTCCCGATAACTCGGACGTGCTGCCCATCACACACCGTAGCTTCGACAACGACGCCATCATGTTCACCGATACCCCGGGCTCCACGCTCACGCTGCGCGGTCGCAATTCGGGCCACGGCGTCAAGATTGACTTTGAGGGCTTTAAGTACATTGGCGTGTGGTCTGCCGCCAACGACGCCCCGTTCGTGGCGCTCGAGCCTTGGACCGGACATACCACCATGGACACCGAGGACGACGTCTTCGAGCACAAGGTCAACACCATCACCTTGGCTCCCGGCGCCACCGACAAGCGCGCCTTCGAGGTTACGCTGCTCTAGAGGTTCCGCCGTTCTAACGAACGGCGGACCGGTCGACGCTGCGCGCCACCCAGAGCGACAATTTGTCATTCAAAAGGCAAGGCATGACCAGAAGGTCTATGCCTTGCCTTTTTCATGCCAACTTATTCGCCCTGGACGGCGCTCGCTCATATGACCCAATCCGCTGTCAAGAGCCACAATGGCCCCGCCGACCGCTTGCAATCGGTCGGCGGGGCCTGCCGTTGAACCCGTCCCGGTCCGCCCCCGGCATGTCATCGACGCCTTCGGCTCAGTCTCATATCCGCGGATACCGTTCTGTCGGCCCGCACTCCATTCCTTCGGCGGGGTTCCCCAAGTCTGTCGAGGCGCATGCGGAGGGCTCCGCGCGCACAGCGAAATAGGGGGTATCCCCGAAGGCCGCCCGGCTCGCCGGGACGGGGGCTATGTCTATTCCGCGCCCTCCCGGCACATCATGCCGAGGGCCCAGAGCCACCTCACGAGCTCGGCCGCGGTGGCCGCGTTGGCCTTCGCCGCGGGCATGCCGCGGGCGAGCATCTCCTCGCGCCGCCGCAGGAGCCGCTCGGACCCCTTCCTCCCGTGCATCCTTATCTCGAGGGGCACGCCCGTGTCCCTTGGCATGAGCTTCGGCTGGTGCCGTGCCGCGGCGTAGCACCATGAACCCTCAACGGCCAGCTTCCTCACGAGCGCGTTGCCCGCACCGCTGATGCCTCCGAGCCGCACGGAGTCGCCACTCGACCTCTGACTCGGCGCGAGGCCGAAATAGGCCGTGACCTGCCTTCCGGAACGGAACCTCGTGAAGTCGCCGACCTCGGCCGAGAAGGCTGCGGCCAGCGCGAAGGCGCAGCCCTTGATCGACTGGAGGGCGGCCACCTCCGCGGCGATCGGGCTGGCATCCACGGCGGCCCTGTACTCGGAGAGCAGGTCCGCCCGGGCCTCCGCTGCGGCCTCGACCTCGTTCCTCAGGGCGGCGAGCGTCCGAACCCCGCCATCGTCCTCCGGCCTGACCTTGTCGAGCCACCTCAGGAAGTCGTAGGTCCAGTACTTCCTCGGGTTGCCGGCGGGCGTGGTGCCGCCGTAGACGAACCCCCGCTTTGCGAGGAAGGCGAGCAGCCGCTGCTTGGCGGTCGCCAGGCGCGCGGTCGCCCCGTCGTAGGCGCCGGCGAGGTCCCTGATGCCTTCGACCTCGGGGGAGGGGGCCCATACGGGGGAGATGTCGTGGGCGAGTATCGCCTTGGCCATCCTGGCGGCGTCGTTCCTGTCGTTCTTGGAGGCCGAGTCGGCGGCCGACCTGGGGATCTTCGAGACCGCGGCGACGACGCACTCGACGCCGAGCCCGGCGAGCTCCCTTTGCGGGGCGAAGCCGAGGTAGCCGCTCTCGTAGGCCGCGAGCGACGGCCCGGGGAACCCATCCATCCACCCGGCGATCTCGCCCCAGGGGTTGCCGGGGAACCTCCTCGTCACGGCCTCGCCGGTGTCCGCGTCGAGGGCGCAGACGGTGGTCGACCTCAGGTGGACGTCCATCCCGAACGCGGTAGAATACTTTGGCATGGGAGCCTCCCAACCTCGTTGCGGCGCGGCTGCGCCTATGGCACTTCAACATCATTGTCGCAGCCCCGACCCGCGGTCACGAGCGGGGGCTCCTATCTTTTTAGTGCCCTCGGATTGGGTCATAGTGTCTGTCCGTCCTCTACCTGCGGCGGGTAGTCATTGGGGACTTATGCTCAACCTGCGGCGCCTCAGAGGTAGTCATTGGGGACGTTCTTAAATGACTAGGTTGGGTAAATTACTTTTCGAGTTTATTTAATCTACTTTGTTGGAAATTAAGCCGTCCACCTGCTCAAAGTAATTAACAGCCTTCATCTGAAATTGAAAATATTGCTCGAAAAATCGTCCAAGAAGTCGCGGGGCCCTTTTTGGTGCGTCGCACGTCAAGTGATTTGGCAAGTTCTTGGTTAGATATTGGTCAGTTTTGGGGCAACCTTGCCAAAAGCTTGACGAATGCAAATCTAGACGTCGGCGAATGAACACTTTGAGCGAGCCCGGTGCAAAATTCTGGGCTGATTCTCGATAATCGCTTCCAATCGTCTCTCGCCGCGTGCCGCCCTCGCGTACAATCTGCTCCGACATTCGCGCGCCGCCCGGCGCTTAAGAGGGGAGGACCCATGGCAAACGAGATCTGGACCATCAGGCGTTGTCTCGAGTGGACCAAGGAGTACCTAGCCGAGCGCGGCGAAGAGCACCCCCGTCTTTCTGCCGAGTGGCTGTTGTGCGCCGCCACGGGCCTAGCGCGCATCGACTTATATATGCGTATGGACGACACGCTCGATGCAACGCAGCTCGAGACCATGCACGCGGCGGTTGTCCGTCGCGCCAAGGGCGAGCCGCTGCAGTACATCACCGGCAGCACGCAGTTCCGCATGATCGACGTCGCGTGCGCCCCCGGCGTGCTCATTCCACGTCCCGAGACCGAGATGCTCGTCGAGGAAGTCCTTAATTATCTGGATGCCGAGGTTCTGAGCCCCGAGGCTGCCACCCGCCAGCGCGTAGAGTTGCCATGGAACGACGAGGTCGAGCAGGCGCGTAAAGCCGAAGTCGCATTGGCTGACGAACGCTCGGCTGCCGAGCGCCGTGCCGCCAACCTCACGGCTGCCGATGAGGCGGCGTTGGGCGGAGACGTGCTGGGCAGCCGAGCTTATGCCGAGGAGCTGGCCGATCGTGAGGCCGAGGAAGCCGCCGCGCAGGCAGCTGAGGCCGAGACCGCGGAAGTCGCTGAGCCCGAGCTCGACGAATACGGCATTGCCATCGAAGGCGTCGAACAAGAGACGGCCCTAGTGCAGGATGCCGCCGCGTCTGTGCCTGCCGACCCCCGCATTGCCCGCGTTCTCGAGGTCGGCTGCGGCACAGGCTGCATTTCGCTCTCCCTTGCTTGGGAGCGTCGCGGCCATGTCGCCTGCACCGCTACCGATATCGAGCCGCGCGCCATCGACCTGGCCACCAAAAACCGCGATGCACTCGGGCTGACGTCCGATGAGGTCGCCTTCAGCCTCACGAACCTGGTGAGCTCTATCCCCCGCGAGGAGTGGGGCACCTTTGACGTGCTCGTTTCCAACCCGCCTTATATCCCGACTGACGTCATGCGCTCGCTGCCGCACGAGGTCAAGGACTTTGAGCCCGATTTGGCGCTCGAGGGCGGCGCCGATGGCCTTGATATCTTCCGCCGCCTGCTCAATGCGGCGCCCTATATGCTGCGCGCCGGCGGCCTGTTTGCCTGCGAGCTCTATGAGGGTGCCCTCGACGCCGCGGCCGAGCTCTGCCGCCAGGCGGGTCTTTCGGACGTACGCATCGTCCGTGACCTCACCGATCGTCCCCGCATCGTTCGAGCTATCGTCACCGAGCCCAAACAACGTCAGTAAAGTACGAAGCGTATTGGCGGTGCGGCGGCGGGAGCGCTGCGCCGGAAATGTAAAGAGGCTTGTCACGGCTCAATTACCCCTCACTTTCACCGACTGCTATAGCCGCTCACCAAACCAACATGCGCTGTGGACAAATAGGTTAAACGTTTCGTGCGAGAATGCCCCTCAGTAAACAAACTTTCACCAGAGCGTAAGGGGCTGGCATACACATGCAGACGGTCTATCGGGTATTCGAGGGAGCGCGCGAGCCGCATCGGCTCGCCGTCGAGCGTACGGCCGAGGTGCTCGGCCGTGGCGGCCTGGCCCTGATCCCAACCGAGACCGTCTATGGCGTCGCTGTGGCAGTCAACGCCTTCTCGGACGCCGTGCCCCAAGATACAAGCGAATCTCTGCCGTGGCCGCGCGATCCGCAGGCTGCCGTCAACGGCGCCGCGGTGCCCGCGCTCGGTACCGGCTACCGCCGCATCTTTACCCTCAAGCAGCGTGAGCTCACCCAAACGGTCGCCTGGCTGGTCGATGATGCCGAGGCCCTCGACCGCTACGGCGTGGATATCCCAGAAGAGGCACGCATACTTGCCCGACGATGCTGGCCGGGCGCCCTGACTATTGTGGTCAAGGCGGCTCCCTGCGTGCCGACCTTTATGCGTGCCGCCGACGACACGGTGGCTCTTCGCGCGTCGGCCTCGCCCGTGGTACAGGCGCTCATTCGCACCTGTGGCAGCCCACTTGCCTGTACGAGCGCCAATACACACGGCGCGCCCGCGCCGGCAAGCTTTGCCGACGTTGAAGACCGCATTCTAGAAGGGGTCGACGTGGCCGTCGACGCGGGCGAGACGCCGTGCCGCGACGCTTCGACCATCGTGTCGTTCCAGCACGGCGGGCTCCAGATCCTGCGCCAAGGCGCACTTCCCGCGTCAGAGATTGAGCGGGTCCTGTCCGACCCGATGCATAGAAAGGTGTAAGCGATGTCGTTGAATCTGGGCAGCCTGGGCATGGAAGATGCCTCGTTTGACTTTGGCGGTTCCTACATCATGGCGCTCGACTGCGGCACCACCTCGGTACTTGCGACCATCGTCGACGAGTACGGCTGCATTGTCGCCCAAGCGCGCCGCAGCGTCAAAACCAGCTTCCCGCGTCCCGGCTGGGTGGAGCAAGACCCCATGGCGGTCCTTGCCAGCCAGATTGCGGTCATGATGGAGGTTCAGTTTAAGAGCGGGATTCATTCCGATCGCATCGCCGCCATCGGTATCTCCAATCAGCGTGAGACCACGGTGGTCTGGGACCGCGTGAGCGGCCAGCCCATCTATAACGCCATCGTATGGCAGTGCCGTCGCACTGCGTCTCTGATCGATAATTTGGTTGAGCAGGGCGCAGAAGAGCTGGTGCGCTCCCGCACGGGGCTTACGCTCGACCCGTATTTCTCGGCCTCCAAGGTGCAGTGGATTCTCGACAACGTTGACGGCGCACGCGAGAGCGCGGCGGCGGGCGACCTCATGTTTGGCACCATCGACACCTGGCTCATCTACAACCTCACCGGCAGCCAGGTCTTTGCCACCGACTACACCAATGCCAGCCGCACGGCACTCTTTAATATCCATACGCTCGATTGGGACGACGACCTGCTGGCGCTCTTTGACGTTCCGCGTTCCATGATGCCCGAGGTTCGCTGGAGCTCGGGCGACTACGGCCGCGTCGCGAGCGACATCATGACCAACATGCCACCCATCATGGGTGTGGCGGGCGACCAGCAGGCGTCGCTGTTCGGCCACTGCTGTTTCCATCCCGGCCAGACCAAAAACACCTATGGCACTGGTTGCTTTATGCTCATGAACACCGGCGACGAGATCATCGAATCCAAGAACGGTCTGGTCTCCACCATCGGTATCGCCGCGGACGGGAAGATCAGCTATGCACTCGAGGGCTCCATCTTTGCCGCCGGCTCCACCATGAACTGGCTTCGCAACAACATGGGCATCATCTCGAGCGTGAGCGAGTCTGCACAACTCGCCGCTTCGATTAACGACAACGAGGGCTGCTACTTCGTTCCCGCCTTTGCGGGTTTGGGCGCTCCCTGGTGGGACCCGCGTGCCCGCGGTATCGTGTGCGGTCTGACCGGCGCCTCGAGCCGTGCGACCATCGTACGTGCCGCCTGCGAATCCATGGCATATCAGAGCTACGACGTGCTGCGCGCCATGGAGCAGGACGTGGGGCTTTCGATCGAACGCCTGTCTGTCGATGGCGGCGCGTCGCGCAACGAGTTCATCATGCAATTCCAGGCCGACCTGCTGGATATCCCCGTGCTGCAATGCGAGACGGTGGAGACCACGGCAATCGGTGCCGCGTACTTGGCGGGCCTTGCCGTCGGCTATTGGGAAGACCTAGAAGAGCTGGAGCAAAATGCCCAGATCGTTAGGACCTTCCTTCCCCACATGTCCGCCGAGCGCCGCGAGCAAAACCTTGCGGGCTGGCGCGATGCGGTCAAGCGCTCGCTCAATACCGCACAGTAGGGCTGCGATGGGATGCTCGATACAACAAACCGCTAAACTGATGCATGGCGTGCAGCGGCAACATTGCTGCGCGCCTTGTCAGCAAGGCCATTTTGTGGCCGCAACGAAAGGGGAAAGACCCATGACCGTTACCTACGATGCGTCCCGTGTGACGCTTGTCGATCATCCGCTCGTCCAGCACAAGCTGTCGATCCTGCGCGACAAAAACACCGGCACCAATCAGTTCCGCCAGCTCGTGCGCGAACTCGCGCTTTTTGACGGCTACGAGGCCATGCGCGACCTGCCTATGGAAGACGTCGAGGTCGAGACCCCCATCACTACCGCCACGTTCAAACAGCTCGCCGGCAAGAAACTCGCCATCGTGCCCATCCTGCGTGCGGGCCTTGGCATGGTCGACGGCATCCTCGACCTGGTGCCCTCCGCTCGCGTGGGACACATCGGTATGGAGCGCGACGAGGTTACCCACGAACCGCATGAGTATTACTGCAAGATGCCCAAGGATATCGACCAGCGCATCTGCCTGGTTGTCGACCCCATGCTCGCCACGGGCGGTTCGGCCGAGATGGCCATCAGCTACCTGCGCGAGCGCGGTGTCAAGGACATCCGCATGCTGTGCATCGTCGCGGCCCCCGAGGGCCTCAAGTCGCTGACCGAGAAGGACCCAGATGTGCATATCTATACCTGCGCCATCGACGACCATCTCAACGAGGCTGCCTACATCGTTCCCGGCCTCGGCGACGCCGGCGACCGCATCTACGGCACGCTCTAGTCGCTGGGCTAAGACGGCCGCGGCTGCAAATACGAAGAAACGGTGCGCGCGGGCGAACAAAAGTCGACCGCGCGCACTCCTGTTAACGGACGTTTTGCCCTGCAGGGTTCGAGAAAAACGTATTACCGTACCTGCGGCATAAAGAAGGTCTTAAGAAAACGAACAGGTGCGTATTAACCGATGCTTTTTCGGTTGTACTTTAGCGATTGGCTCGTACAATAGTCACCAATGTTTGGCGGGAACTGTTCTGTGAAGCGTTAAAAAGGAAAGTGAGGACGCCAGTGTTTCAGATAGCCGATCTGTTCGCTATCGTTGCAGGCGCCATCGCGGGCGCGGTCGCCTTTCTTCCCTTTGTCTTTACGCTCAAGCCGGTTCTTGACGATAAGCAGAATGCGGACATGCTCAAGGGCATGGTGAGTCTGGCGGTCTCGGCAATCGCCCTGCTCGTCTTTACCTTGGTTGTGTTCGTGTTGTTCGGAGAGGCATTTCGCATGTTCCTCCTGGGCGAGGCGATCGGCTTCGTGGCCTTTATGGCCGCCTGCACGGTTCGTGTCGCCAGGGCGCTGCGAGATCCTCATGAGGTCGAAAGGTAAGTCGTGGAAATTTTTGAAAAGCTGCCTGATGAGATTAATCATCTGGTCAGCGAGTTCAGCTCCACCCCCGTCGTGGGCGATCTGAGCTGCGGCATCACGCAGTACTCGTTTTGGCTGATCGTCTCCACGATCGTGCTCCTGATCGTCCTGGCCGTGTTCAAGAAGAAACAGACCCTGGTTCCCAAGGGCTTCTTCGTCAACGGTTTCGAGTACATCATCGAGTACGTCGAGAACGATATCGGCAAGGGCGTCGTGGGTGAGAACTGGAAGAAGCACTTCCCGTTCCTGTGCTCGCTTTTCCTGTTCATCCTGATCAATAACATGATCGGCCTGATTCCGGGAATGAAGCCCGGCACCGGCGCAATCGGCTCCACCGCCGCGCTCGCCATCTTCGCCTTCGTGTACTTCATCTACTACGGATGCAAGGCTCACGGCGTGATCGGCTACATCAAGAGCCTCGCCCCGCAGGGCGTGAGCTTCCCGATGAACGTCCTTGTGTGGGTCGTCGAGCTTTTCTCGACCTTCCTGCGCCTCATCACGCTTGCCGTCCGTCTGTTCTGCAACATGTTCGCAGGACACGTGGTCATGGGCTCGTTCGCCATCATGGCGAGCATGTTCATGCAGCCGCTGCTTCAGCAGGTTTCCGCGGCCCACGCCGTCGGCGCCCTGCCTTCGCTGGCCTGGCTTGCCATCCTCATCCTGATCTATGCGATCGAGCTTGTGGTCGGCGCCATCCAGGCTTACGTCTTCACGGTCCTTACCGCCGTGTATGTCTCCGAGGCAGAGGAGGTCGCGGAGGAGGAGTAGTCTTCCGTTCGCGCCTTAAAGGTAAGGCAATTCGTTAAACCGCCGGTGCCCGTACCCATGGAGCCCGGCAGTTATAAAAAGGTTATCCTGCGTGAAATAAGACACGCACGACAAAGGAGGAATCGTGGGAGTTATCGGTTACGGTCTCGGTGTTATCGGCGCTGGTCTTGCTATCGGCCTGTCTGCTCTGGGTGCTACGGGTGCTATGGCCCGTCAGCCTGAGGTCCAGGGCCGCGTGTTCACCGTCTTCATCATGGGCTCCGCCTTCGGCGAGGCTCTGGCTCTGATCGGCTTCGTTGTCGCGCTGATCGTTAAATAGCACGGAGCGTCAAGTATGAATCTTTCATCCCAGAAGAGCGCGATCGCACTCTCCGCGTCCGCGGCCGCGCTGCTTATGCCGGTTTCCGCGTTCGCCGAGGACGGCGCTGCCGGTGCGGACATCCTCATCCCTAAGATGGCGGAGTTCATCCCGGCGCTTATCGCCTTCCTGATCATCTGGATCGTGCTGGCCAAGGTCGCCCTGCCGGGCATCATGAAGACCATGGAGGAGCGCGGCAAGAAGATCGAGGAGAGCCTCGATGAGGCCGAGAAGACCAAGCAGGAGGCCATCGCCAAGCGCGCTGAGTCCGACTCGATCGTCACCGACGCCCGTCGTCAGGCTGCCGACATTGTTCTCGAGGCCCGTAAGGACGCCGAGTCCGAGCGCGCCCGTATCATCGAGGCTGCTCACAAGGAGGCCGAGGAGATCATCGCCAAGGCCCATACGACCGTCGAGGACGAGCGCAAGTCCATCTACGCCGGTGCCGCGAGCTCCATCGCCGACCTGTCCGTTGCCGTCGCCACCAAGATCGTGGGCGAGGCGCTCGAGGACGAGACCGAGCAGAAGAAGCTCATCGAGCGCTACATCCAGGAAGCAGGTAGCCTGAATGCCGACTAGCCGCTATCAGGACAAGGTGCTCGAGACCTACGCGCGCTCCCTCATGGAAGCCGCCAAGGCCGAGAACCATGTGTTCGAGGACCTCGAGATGATCGAGCGCCTGGCTTCCGCCAGCCCCGAGATCATCGCCGTGCTCGACACCATGTCCAAGCGCGACCAGCTCGACCTTCTTCCCAAGGTGGCAGCTGCCTTTAAGCATGTTGCCGAGGAAGACGAGGATGTAGTGGGCGTGACCGTCACCACGGCGATCCCGCTCGACGACGAGCTGCGTCAAACCATCACTAAGAAATGCGAGCAGGACTTCGGCCGCAAGGTATTCCTTATCGAGCAGGTCGATCCGTCTATCGTGGGCGGCCTGGTGCTCGAGGCCCGCGGCGAGCGTCGTGACATTTCCGTCAAGACGCAGCTGCGCATCGCACAGGAGACCCTCGCAAACTCTGCTAATTCGTACGGAGGTGAAGCCTAATGTCCGAAACCCTCAATGCCCAGGATATCGCCAAGAAACTGCAGGAGCAGCTCACGAACCTCTCCGCGACGGTCGATACGCATGAGGTTTCAACGGTCGACGAGGTAGGCGACGGCATCGCGCGCGTCTCCGGCCTCAAGAGCGCCATGGCAGGCGAGCTTCTGGAGTTCAAGAGCTCCGATACCGGTGAGACCGTCTTCGGCCTTGCCCAGAACCTTGACCGTGACGAGGTCGGCGCCGTTCTGTTCGGTGCCGTCGACTCCATCAAGGAAGGCGACGAGTGCCGCACCACTGGCCGCATTATGGATATCCCCGTGAGCCGTGCCATGCTCGGCCGCGTCGTCAATCCGCTCGGCCAGCCCATCGACGGTTTGGGTGACATTGTCGCCACGCACCGTCGTCCTATCGAGTTCAAGGCCCCCGGTGTCATCGACCGTACCCCGGTATGCGAGCCGGTTCAGACTGGCCTGTTGGCTATCGACTCCATGGTGCCTATCGGCCGCGGCCAGCGCGAGCTTATCATCGGCGACCGTAAGACCGGTAAGACCGCTATCGCCATCGACGCTATCCTCAACCAGCGTGGCAAGGGCATGGTCTGCATCTACGTCGCTATCGGCCAGAAGGCCTCCACGGTTGCCAACATCCGCGAGACCCTCGCTCAGCACGGCGCGCTCGACTACACCATCATCGTTTCGGCCACCGCTGCCGATTCCGCCCCTATGCAGTACATCGCGCCTATGGCCGGTGCCGCTATCGGCGAGTTCTTCATGTACAACGGCGAGGACGGCAAGCCCGCCAGCGAGACTAACCCCGGCGGCCACGTGCTCGTCATCTACGACGACCTGTCCAAGCAGGCTGTGGCCTACCGTCAGATGTCGCTGACGCTGCATCGTCCGCCCGGACGCGAGGCTTATCCTGGCGACATCTTCTACCTGCACTCTCGTCTGCTCGAGCGTGCCGTCAAGATGTCCAAGAAGAACGGTTACGGCTCCATGACGGCTCTGCCGATCATCGAGACCCAGGACGGCGACGTCTCGGCCTACATTCCGACCAACGTCATTTCCATTACCGATGGTCAGATCTACCTGCAGTCCGAGCTCTTCTTCCAGGGTCAGCGCCCGGCAGTCGACGTGGGCATCTCCGTGTCCCGCGTCGGTGGCGACGCACAGACCAAGGCTATGAAGCAGGTCGCCGGCAACCTCCGTCTGGACCTCGCTTCATACCAGGAGCTCGCCGGCTTTACGCAGTTCGGCTCCGACCTCGACGAGGCCACGCAAAAGCAGCTTACCCACGGCGCTCGCATGACTGAGCTCCTTAAGCAGTCGCGCTACAAACCGTTTGAGGTTGGCGAGCAGATTGCAGTTCTGTTTGCAGGCAACGAGGGCTTCCTCGACGATCTCGAGATTGCCGACGTGCTGCCTTTCCGCGCCGAGCTCATTGAGTACCTGGACAACGGTTTTGGCTCGCTGCTCGACAAGGTTCGCGCCAAGAAGATCGACGATGACACCAAGGCTGAGCTCCTGCGCGTCATCGGCGACTTTAAGCAGCAGTTCATGGCCAAACACCATGCCGATACGACTGGATCAGAGGAGAACTAAGCCCTATGGCCAACCTTCGCGACATTAAGAAGCGAATCTCCTCGGTTACCACGACCAAGCAGATCACGCGCACGATGGAGATGGTCTCTACGGCCAAGATCCGTCGTGCCCTCGATCGCTCCAAGCAGGCCGAACCCTATAAGGAGGCGCTGACCGACGTCATGTTGACGGTCGCCGGCGACGCCTCCTGTTCGGGCACCGATCCCATGCTGCAGAAGCATGAGAGCGTCAAGCATGGCCTGATTGTCGTTATCGCCTCGGACCGCGGCCTTGCCGGCGGTTTCAATACGACGGTGGAGCGCACGGCCGAAAAGCTCGCCGCTTCTTGGGCGAACGACGGCATCGAGTGCGAGATCATCGCGTGTGGGCGCAAACCGGCCACGTATTTCCGTGACCGCGCAAACGTCATCATGCACTTTGAGGGCAACTCCTCTGAGCCCGATTTCAATCAGGCCCGCATGATCTCCTCTCATATCTGCGATGCGTATCGTGCCGGTGAGCTTGACCGTGTCGAGCTTGTCTACCACCACGCCAAGAACCGCGTGGATCAGGAGCTTCGCGTCGAGCACTTGCTGCCGCTCGATCCCGAGATGATCGCTATGGCCCACGGTCCGCGTAAGAACGAGGCCGACGCCCCTAAGCGTATCTCGTCCACATTCGAGTTCGTGCCCTCTCCCGAGCATGTTCTCGGCAAGCTTGTACCGTCGTATATCCTGACGGTCATCTACCAGGCCTTGATCGATTCGGCTGCCGCCGAGCAGGGTGCACGCCGCAAGGCGATGCACTCCGCGACGGAAAACGCCACCGCGATCATCTCGACCCTTACCCGCACGTATAGTCGCGTGCGTCAGGCTTCGATCACGACCGAGATTAACGAGATCGTCGGCGGAGCCTCAGCATTGGAGGAACAGTAATGGCTAATAACACCGTAAAGCTTGCGGTCGAGGAAGCCACCAAGAAGACGACTGCCGGTGATGGTCGCATCGTGCGTATTATCGGTCCTGTCGTCGACGTCAAGTTTGACGGCGCGGTGCCCCCGATCTACAACGCGCTCACGGTCGAGGCCGAGACCCCGATCGGTCACCTGAGCACGATCCTCGAGGTCGAGAGCCAGCTTCCGGGCGGCGTCGTCCGCACGGTCGCCATGTCCTCGACCGACGGCCTGCAGCGCGGCCTCATCGCCACCGATACCGGTGAGCCCATGAAGATGCCCGTTGGCCCCAAGACACTCGGTCGCATCTGGAACGTCATGGGCAAGCCCGTCGACGGCAAGCCCATGCCCGAGGTGGAGGAGTTCTACCCCATCCACCATGCAGCGCCCCGCTTTGACGAGCTCACTACCAAGACCGAGATTTTCGAGACCGGCATTAAGGCCGTCGACCTGCTCGAGCCCTACATCCGTGGCGGCAAAACTGGTCTGTTCGGTGGCGCCGGCGTCGGCAAGACCGTTCTGATTCAGGAGCTCATCAACAACCTCGCTCAGGAGCACGGTGGCACCTCGGTGTTTACCGGCGTCGGCGAGCGTACCCGCGAGGGTACCGACCTTTATCTCGAGATGAGCGAGTCGGGCGTTATCGACAAGACCTGCTTGGTCTATGGTCAGATGAACGAGCCGCCTGGAGCGCGTCTGCGCATCGGTCTGGCCGGCCTTACCACCGCCGAGTACTTCCGCGATCGTGGTCAGGACGTTCTGCTGTTCATCGATAACATCTTCCGCTTCTCCCAAGCCGGTTCCGAGGTTTCCGCCCTTCTGGGTCGTATGCCGTCCGCCGTTGGCTACCAGCCCACGCTGGCTACCGAGATGGGCGACCTTCAGGAGCGCATCACCTCGACCAAGACGGGCTCCATCACCTCCGTTCAGGCTGTCTACGTCCCCGCAGACGACCTGACCGACCCGGCTCCCGCCACGACGTTTACGCACCTCGATGCCACTACGGTTCTTTCGCGTAGCATTTCGTCGCTCGGCTTGTTCCCGGCCATCGACCCGCTCGCGTCTTCCTCCGACGCCCTCGATCCCTCGATCGTCGGCGAGGAGCACTACCGTGTCGCCGTTAAGGTCCAGGAGCTCCTGCAGGAGTACTCCGACCTTCAGGACATCATCGCCATTCTGGGTATGGACGAGCTGTCCGAGGAGCAGCGCCTTACGGTCAACCGCGCTCGTAAGATTCAGCAGTTCCTCTCGCAGTCCTTCCACGTCGCCGAGAAGTTCACCGGCAACCCCGGTGTCTACGTTCGCGTCGAGGATACCGTCCGCTCCTTCGCCGAGATTGTTGACGGCAAGGCCGATGACCTGCCCGAGCAGGCTTTCCGCTATGCTTCCACGATTGAGGACGTGCGCGAGCGTGCCCGCAAGATGGGGGAGAAGTAGGTTATGCGTATCCGCATCGTGTGCCCCGTGAGCTGCGCCTATGAGGGCGACGCTGCGTTTGTGTCGATTCCGTCCACGGATGGCGAGTTTGGCGTTCTGCCTGCTCACTCCAGCGAGATCTGCACGATCGACCGCGGTTACGTTCGCGTCTCCGATAAGGCCATGGGCACTGTCGACCACACGTTTGCCGTGGCCGGCGGCTATGCCCAGGTTGCGGACGATGTCGTGACCGTTCTCGCCGAGCGCGCTTGCGATTTGGCGACCGTCGATGCCGACAAGCTTAAAGCTGATATTCAAGGTTTTGAAGAGAAGCTGGGTAATTTGTCGGAGGATGATGCACGCCGCGCCTACCTCTATAATGAAATCGCATGGTGTAAGCTCATGCTTGCCCAATAGTCAAACGATTTGGCGTTCGACCATTTGCGAACACATCATGCCCGGGATGGCCCAGCCATCCCGGGCATGCTTTTTGAAAGGGTAGACCTTGGATATTATCCGTGTTGAAGGTGGCCACACCATCGGAGGCTCCGTGCCCGTTTCGGGTGCAAAGAACTCTGCACTCAAACTCATGGCGGCAACGCTTCTGGCACCGGGGAAGACGACGCTGCAGAACGTGCCCGATATCTCGGATGTCCATGTTATGGGCAAGGTGCTCAAGGGTATGGGCGCCAAGATTGACGTTCTCGATGAGCATACGCTCGAGATCGACACTTCCCAGGTTGATTCCTGGGAGGCTCCCTACGAGCTTGTCGCCAAGATGCGCGCCTCCACGGCCGTCATGGGTCCCCTGCTGGGCCGTTTCCATCGTGCCAAGATTGCCATGCCGGGCGGCTGCAATCTGGGTGCTCGTAAGATCGACATGCACATCCTGGGTCTTGAGGCGCTGGGCGTAGAATTCGACACTGCACACGGTTACATCAATGCCAACGCTCCTCAGGGGTTGCGCGGTACCACGGTTACGCTTGAGTTTGCCAGCGTCGGCGCTACCGAGAACCTCATCATGGCGGCCGTGCGCGCACAAGGCACTACGGTTATCGATAATGCGGCTCGCGAGCCCGAGATCGTCGACCTTGCCAATATGCTCAACGAGATGGGCGCCAAGATTGTTGGCGCCGGCACGCCCGTCGTGACCATCGAAGGTGTGGACGAGCTGCATCCCGTTACCCATCGCGTGGTAGGCGACCGCATCGAGGCCGGCACCTTTATTGTTGCCGGTGCCCTGATGGCCGATGACCGCGGTGTCGACGTTACGGGCTTTTGCCCCATTCACTTGGGCATGGTGCTCAAGAAGATGGAGCTCATGGGTATCGAGTGTGAGCGAATCGAGAATGGCGTTCACGTGAGTCGTGTCGAGCACATCAGGCCGGTCGATATTCAGACACTCCCGTTCCCGGGCTTCCCGACGGACATGCAGGCGCAGATCATGGTGCTTTCCGCTCTTGCTGATGGCAGCGCTGTGATTACCGAGAATATCTTCGAGAACCGCTTCATGTTCGCGTCGGAGCTGGTCCGTATGGGCGCGGATATCCGCATCGAAAGCCATCACGCCATGATTCATGGCGTCAAGGGGTTCTCGGGTGCACAGGTTACCTCGCCTGATCTGCGCGGCGGCGCCGCGCTCGTCGTTGCTGGCCTTATCGCCGACGGCGTTACCGAGGTCTCGGCCATCCATCACATCAAACGTGGCTATGAGCAGTTTGTCGAAAAACTGCAGGCACTTGGTGCAAACGTCGAGCACGCCACTGTTCCCGATCCCGTCATCTACTAATGCAGGTTGCCTATGTTTAATAATAAGAAGCCCTTAGCGGATACTCGAAGACCTTCAACCGGCGCACAGGCCAAGATCTACAGTCGCGATAATGTTGCACGCTACTCCGAGCGCGCTCGTCAGCGCCGCCGCGGCCAGACAATCCGTCGCGTTGCGCTTATCGCCGTGCTTGGCGTGCTGTTGAGCGCTACGACTGCCGCCGGGCTGTGGTTCGCCAGCATTATGGGCAAGCTCGGCGATTCCAATGTCATTACCGACAATCTGCGCCATATCTTGGTGGATACCGATGAGGCCAAGGATCCGTTCTACGTGCTTCTTTTGGGTACCGATGGTCGTCCGGGCGAGGACACGTATCGCGCCGATTCAATTATCTTGGCGCGCATCGACCCTACGCAAAAGCAGGCTACGCTTATATCCATTCCACGTGATACCAAGGTTGTCTATAACGGCGAAACCATGAAGGTCAACGCCTGCCATACCTATGGCGGTGCCGAGGCCATGGTTCAAGCGGTCAATGAGCTGTGCGGCGTGCAGATTTCCCACTATGCCGAGGTTAGCTTTGACGGTATGCAATCATTGATTGACTCTGTGGGCGGTATCGACATCAACGCCACCGACGATGTCGATGACCCCGAGCATCTGGACATTAAGATTACGGCAGGCCAGCAGCACATGGACGGTGCTACCGCGCTCACCTATGCCCGTTGCCGCTATACCTATGCCGACGGCGACTATACGCGCATGCGTCACCAACGCCAGGTGCTTGGTGCCCTTGCCAACCAGATTCTCAACAACTTTGATGCTACGAAGGTCTTCGACCTGGTTAATTCGCTGTCCGATATGCTTGTGACCGATATGAGCGTTCAGGACATCGTGTCTACGGTCAATGCTATGCGCGGCATGGATGTCGATGGCATCTATTCGGCGAATCTGCCTTCCTACGCAGATGAAACCACCATGATCGACGGCCAGAGCTATGTCTTTGTCTACGAGGACGAGCTTAAGGAGATGATGGCGCGCGTCGATGCCGGCAAGGATCCTAAGGGACCAAACACCATGGGCCTATCCGACGGAACCAGCTCCACAATCGGTGATTTGAGCAACCATACTTCTGACGATTACGCCTACGGTACGGCCGGTTCGTCGGAAAGCTCGGGCGATTCGAGCTATTCGGACGATTCGAGCTATTCGGACGATTCGGATTACAGCTCATATTATTACGAGGAGCCCACTGGCGACGGCAACGGTTACGAAGCCAACTACTAGGGTTGCGCGGGCTTGCCAGCCCGTGCAACGGCTCGACGCTGCGCGCCGCCCAGAGCGACAATTTGTCATTCAAAAGGCAGGGCATGACCAGAAGGTCAATGTCCTGCCTTTTTCATGCCAACTTGTTCGCTCTGGACGTCGCTCGTTGACGTTGATTCAACCAGCGATGCCGACTACTCCCCTTGCACCAAAAAATCGCCCCGTTCTCGGTTTTGAGGACGGGGCGATTTTGCTTACCTAGATTATTCGAGTTCCTTATGCGAAGCGGGCGACGAGCTCCTGCAAGACGTCGGTCATCTTGACGAGCGAGCTGACCGGAACAAACTCGTTGACGCCGTGGTAGCAGTAGCCGCCCGTCGAAAGGTTGGGACAGGGCAGGCCGCGGAACGACAGCTGTGCGCCGTCGGTGCCGCCGCGAATCGGCAGCACCTGGGGCTCAACATCGCAGGCAAGGAAGGATTCCTTGGCGACTTCGATCAGCTCTGGGTAGTCGCGGACGATCTCGGCCATGTTACGGTACTGGTGCTTGATCTCGACCGTTACGCGCTCCTCGCCCAGACGCTGGTTGAGCAGCGCTGCGGCAGCATCCATCAGCTCGAGCTTCTGCTGGAACTTGGCGGCATCGTGATCACGGACGATATAGCGCGCCGTGGCATGGTCGACTGTGGCAGAAACGCCCTCGAGGTGATAGAAGCCCTCGTAGCCCTCGGTGTATTCCGGACGCTGCACGTAGGGGAGCAGGGCATTGAAGTCGCAGAACAGATTGCCCGCGTTAACCATGCGGCCCTTGGCGTCGCCGGGGTGAATGGACTGGCCCTCAAAGCTAACGGTAGCCTCGGCGGCGTTGAAGCACTCCCACTCAAGCTCGCCAACCGGACCGCCGTCGACTGTGTAGGCATACTTACAGCCAAAGTCCTCGATATCCAACAGCTCGGCACCGTGGCCGATTTCCTCGTCCGGGCAGAAACAAATGCCAAGCGTGGGGTGGGGCAGGCTGGGGTCCTGTGCAATGCGTGCGACGAGCGCCATAATCTCGGCGACACCGGCCTTATCGTCGGCGCCCAGCAGCGTGGTGCCGTCGGTGCAAACCAGGTCCTCGCCCAAAAGGTTGTTGAGGGCGGGGAGCTTGGCGGTGCTCATGGATACGGGCTTGCCGTCGACGATGCCGCAAACCAGGTCGCCGCCCTCGTAGTGCACAATGTGCGGCGCTACGCCGGCGCCCGGTGCGACCTCGGTGGTGTCGAGGTGCGCGATCAGGCCCAGGGCGGGCTTATTCTCGGAGCCGGCGCTCGCGGGAATGTGAGCGCAGACATAGGCGTTTTCGGTTACATGGGCATCGGTTGCACCAAGCTCGCGCAATTCCTCGGCAAGCACATTGGCAAGATCAAACTGGACGGTGCTCGACGGAACCTGGTCACAGTTGGCATCCTCGGACTGTGTGTTGATCTGGACGTAGCGCAAAAAACGCTCGAGTACGTCGGGGTTCGTGGTGGTGTTTTCCATAGAGACCGCTCCAATCTTGGTTGTCGTGTGCATCAAGAACTCTAGCACGGTATGCCGCGGCATACCGCGACGCTTGGATGGGGTAGAATCAGCCATTGAATGCAGAAGGGACGGATGTTCATGGATACGACAAATAGCTCGCGCGAGCTACATCTAACGGTGGCGAACGAAGACTACTTGGAGTGCATGGTTCGCATCGAAAGCGAGGATGGGGAGACTAATGGCGTGCGGTCGGTCGATATCGCACAGCGCCTTGGCGTTTCGAAGGCATCGGTCAACAAGGCGGTTTCGGCTCTCAAGGCATCCGAACTTGTCGAGCAGTCTCACTACGGCAAGGTTATCCTGACCAACCGTGGGCGCGAGGTCGGTTTGGCTATCTGGTATCGCCATCGCCTGATTCGCACATTTTTGGTCCAGGAGCTCGGCGTCGACTTTGAGCGCGCCGATGCCGAGGCCTGCATGATGGAGCACGCGCTTTCCGAGGACACAATGGTCCGTTGGCTCGCCTATCTCGAAAAGCAGGGAATCAGCATCGAGGAATAGCGAAACATATATATGGATACGAGTTATTACAATCGCTTCGGCGGCGAGGAGCTTATGCGCCGACTTGCCAGCGAGACGCTGCTGGCACAGGGTCCGATGGGCAGCGTGCTGCTGAGTGAATACGGTGCCGCCGATATTCCGCCGGCATTTTGGAACCTCGCCGAACCGCAGACGGTTTCTCGCATCCACCGACTGTATGCCGCCGCTGGTGCACAGGTGCTTATTACCAATACGTTCCAGGCATCGGGTTTTGCGCTCGATCGCGATGAAATCGCTCCATCTATGGCAGAGGTCAATCGCGGGGCGGTCGACGATGCCCGCCAGGCAAATCCCCAGCTATTGCTGGGGTCCATGGGGCCTATTGCGATTGAGTGGTTTGTCGAGGATTCTTCCGAGTATCGAGAGATTCGCGCAAATGCTCGCGAGCAGGCGTCCGCCCTGCTCAACGCCGGCGTCGACGGGATTCTGGTCGAGACGATCACGTCTATCCGCAATCTGCAGCCCGTGCTCGCCGGTGTCCATGATGCCGCTGATGGCATGCCCGTTCTGGTGAGCTTTGCTATTGATGACAAGGGCGACCTGCTGGGTGATGGCCTAAACATCGAAGGTGCCATCTTGTATGCCGAGAAGCACGGTGCGAGCTCGGTTGGGATCAATTGCTGCACCCTGACAGCGGCTACCGCTGCGGTACCAAGAATGGTCAAGATAGCCACGACGCCCGTTACTGTACGTCCCAATGCGGGAAATCCGGTCCAAACGCAAGATGGGCCCGTGTGGCACGAGGACCCCGAAGCTTTCGCGCGCGCATGCGTCGAGTGGAAGCGGGCTGGCGCCGCAATGGCTGGTGGCTGTTGCGGAACCACGGCGATCACGACGGCTGCTATGGCAGACGCGCTCGATATATAGAGTCCGAAGAAAAGCACATTCGAATTACCGCCCCAACCGGGGCGGTATTTTTGTCTATATGCGCCCTCGACGGCTTTTGCCTAAACGGTGAATGCGTGCGCCGGCGGCTTGCCGGGCACTCGTTGCGGGTATACCACTTGCGTACCATGATCCAAACACTGCGAGGTGTCTGCGAGTGTGCGCGATAATTCATTTTGGAACTGATGGCTGGCGCGCTCGCGTCGGCGAGGATTTTAACGCTGACAATGTTGCCCGTATCGCTGATGCCGCCGGCGAGCTCTGGCAAAAGACATATCCCGGCAAGACGGTATATATCGGGTATGACACCCGTCCCCGGGCGCGCGAGTTTGCAGAACTTGCAGCTGGCGTGCTTGCGGCCCATGGCCTTGATGCCGTGCTCGCGGCCCGTTTTGTACCCACGCCTGCCATCACGTGGGCTGCCGCATACGATGGCGAGGCGTGCGGGGCGCTCATGGTGACCGGTTCACATCATCCGCAGGGCTATCTCTGTCTCAAACTGCGCATGGGCGATGGTTCCACGGCAAACCAGGACGTCATCGAAGAACTCGAGGCAACGATGGCCGCCGAACCTCTGGGGCTCGAGGAGCAGTATCGCACGGCGGATATCATTCCCGACTATATGCGAGCGGTAGCATCGTTTGTCGATGCCGATGCCATTCGTGCCGCTCGTCTGCGCGTGGTGGTCGACCCCATGGGGGGAGCGGCTCAAGGTTATCTTGCCGATTTGCTGCGCGAGCTGGGTGTTGAGGTCCATGAGATTCATGCGGGGCAAGCATCGGATTGGAGGGATATCTGTCCCGATCCCGTAGAGCCGTGGGTGGATGCCTGCGAGCGTGCAGTTATCGAAGACGGCGCGTGTGCCGGCCTGGTGACCGATGGCGATGCTGACCGTATTGGCGCGGTCGACGAGCGCGGTAGATATATACATCCGCATCAGATCATGGCGCTCGTAATGGGCGAATTGGTTCAGTTTCGCAATTTGAAGGGGCGAGTCGTCGTCAATCTATCGTGCTCGACGCTTGTGCGTCGTGTTGCCGAGGCGCTCGGTTGCCGCGTGACCGTAAAACCGGTTGGCTTCAAATATATAGCCGCCGAGATGAAAAAAGACGGGGTGCTTATGGGCGGTGAGGAGGCCGGTGGCATCGGCATTGCCGCGCATATGCCCGAGCGTGACGGCATCCTCGCTTGCCTACTCCTGTGTGAGCTCATGGCAAAGACGGGGGCTTCGCTGGGCGTGCTGGTCGATCAGCTCGAGGCGAGTTTTGGAAAAACAAGTTATGGCCGTCGAGATTTACGACTTGAGGCAGAAGATGCCGAGTCGCTGCGCACGCTGCTTCCCGGTGTGAATCCCAAGTCGATTTGCGGCAAGGCGCCGCAGAGCGTAAGTCACATGGACGGCTTGCGTTTGGCATTTGAGGATGATACCTGGCTGTTGGTTCGCCCGAGTGGCACTGAGCCGGTGGTGCGAGTGTACGCCGAGGGCTTTTCGGTGGAGGAGCGCGACGAGTTGCTTGATGCCGGCTGCGCTTTGGCTCGGGGCGCATATCGGCTCTAGCCATGGGGCTGATCAATATAAAGATATGCTCGGCGAGTGGTAGGTAACGACTGGCAAGCGTCAGCTGCGGGTATAAATGTGTAGGAGCTGTGTGCAACCAGATTCCCGCCCCGCGGGCCCCTCCGGTCTGGCAATATATCTCCTTGCCGCGCGGCCCGGTCGGACCGGGAACCGGCGCAGGCGTGCACCTTGAGAACCGGATACTGCGAGGATGGACA
>OLNH01000036.1_pt1 | contig 119171 bp, 115 predicted proteins | sample 1643101 | NCBI WGS metagenome assembly OLNH01 (sample SAMEA3136758, study PRJEB25190) | human gut metagenome | biome: human gut; feature: human-associated habitat; material: faeces | place: Austria | collected 2013 | reverse complement strand
TTACATTAAATATATTTAATGTAACAAATGAAGAAGATGTTTTAAAAATTATTAATTAAATAGACAAAAAGAGAAGAATTTTGTGTTCTTCTCTTTTATTCTACCCACCATTTAAATAGGAAGAAAGGCATATTAGAAAACATGAGGTAACGGGGAAGTAAATATTGTTTATCATGACGTGTCATGTGCCTATTTTGATTATAACTAAAAGCGAGTTTGACAGAACTTGATTTGAGGTAATCTTGTGCATTTTGACAGCTCACACCATAAGGAAAAGCAAAATAATCTGTTGACACAAGACCTTTATTTTTTTCAAAGTCTTTTTTTATTTCATCAATTGTCATTGTTTCAATTTTCTTTTTATAAGGAAGATGACCAATATGGTGCATATTATAAGAATGACTGTAATATTCAACATACTGATCATTTTTTAAATCTTCTTTTTGTAAGTAAAGAGGATTGTTGGTTTTGGTTTTATAACCAATGACAAAGTTTGTAGCTTGTAGTTTATATTTTTTTATAATGGGTTTAATGACAGTATTAAAGTTTTTATAACCATCATCAAAAGTTAAACAAACAGCTTTTTTAGAAATCTCTTTTTTACCATGATAATAGTTTTCTACTTCTTTCATGGATAAACATTGATAGTTATTTTCAGCTAAATATTTCATTTGTTTTTCAAATTGGCTGACAGACATAAAATAAGGGTTTGACACGTAGTTTTCTTTTTTTTCTTTGTCACTTACTACACCATGGTAACCTAATACCGCAATCCCATCTTTAACATTTTCATGAATAATCACATCTTTTGTAATCCAACCAAGTCCAATGGTGACATAACAAACAAGAACACATAAAATAATTTTAAGTATATTTTTCATAAAATTCCAACTTTCTATAATTATTAGTGTATAGAAAAAAGAAAGTGATGTCAAAAAAAGCTATGAAGGATCATAGCTTAGAATACATGAGACAAACATGGCAAGAACGAATTCTTTTAAGAAAAGATTTTCGTAATTAAGGTTTTCTTCTTTTTTTGAAATAAAATAAGATAGATAATTTTTAAATATTTGATGATTTGTGAGCTCTTTGAATGATTGTGCAATATTTTTTAAATCAAGACGCTCTATTTCTCTTAAATCAGGCTTTAAATCATTTTTGATTTCTTGGATAAGTTCATTAAAATGATAAACTTTTAAATCATCATAATTATGTTCTTCTAAATAGAGTTCTAGACCTAAAATAAAATAATCATCTAATTGTAGAGAGTCTAAATATGTTTTTTCTTTTAATAAATCAAGTAAAGGTGTTTCATCATTGATGGTGAGTAAATGATGATTGTAATGATCTTCATAATTTAAAATTTGATTATGAAAAGATAAAGCAATTTCTTGAGGAATTTCTTCATTATAAAAAGTAAATCGATATCCTTTAAGCTGTTTAAAAGTTTTTAAAGTATCAAGATAACCAAGACGTACTCTTTGATCTAAGAGTTCACGATTAAAATCGAGAAAGCCACCTAAATGCTTTGATGGACGAATAAAAGTAATATTATGACGATGTAAAAGATATTGGTGCGTTAGCTCTTGATTAAGCTCAATAGCAATAATTTTTTGTGCTCCCATTTTTAAAGCAAGAGAGATTGGTAAATTATCATAGTAACCGCCATCAATATATCCTTGTTTATTAATGTAGTGAATTGGAAAAGCGGGAAAACATGAAGCAGAAGCAATTGCATATTCTACAATATTTTCTTCACTCATTTCATCAACGGTAATTTCTAATGGTTTCATTGAAGGAAAAGCAACAGTACATAAACCATATTTAATTGGTGAATTTTTTGCTTTTTTTCCATTGTAAAGTCCTTTAATTAATTGGACAAGGGGTTCAATATCAGCACCTTTTTTATCAAGGTATGACTTTAAAAAAGGACCAATATTTGAAGAATTATTCATAAGATTTTCAATTGAAAAATCAAATTGAATGGGATGTTTCAAAACCTTTTCTAAAGATAAAGTATCCCATAATTCATAGAGTTTTTGATAATCTTCTTGGGCAATAAGTAAACCATTTAAAGCTCCAATAGAAGTTCCTGTGACAATATCAAAATGATATCCTAATTCTTGTAATGCCTTCATACAACCTGATTCATAAGCTCCTTTAGAACCTCCACCAGATAAAACAAGACCATATTTCATAACAACACATCCTTTTAATTAATTATACTTTTTATCTAAAAAAATACAACTTTAGCATTTTAATATATGGAGAGTTTGTTATAATTATATGGCAAGGAGGATTAAAAAATGAAAAATGTAGTGAAAACAGATCAAGCTCCAGGAGCTATTGGCCCATATAGTCAAGGAATACAAGTAGGGGATATGTATTTTTTCTCAGGACAAATTCCTCTAGTACCAAGTACAGGTGAAATGCCAGAAGGAATCGAAGCACAAGCTCATCAAGCTTTAAAAAATGTGAAAGGGTTACTAGAAAGTCAAGGTTTATCATTTTCTAATGTTGTTAAAACAACTGTATTTTTAGATAATATGGATGATTTTACAACAGTTAATGGTATTTATGCTGAATACTTTGTAGAACCTTATCCTGCAAGATCTGCTGTAGAAGTTGCTAAACTTCCTAAAGGGGCTTTAATTGAAGTAGAAGTTATTGCTAAAAAATAAAAAAAGAAAAAGATTTATAAACATGATTTTGTCTATAAATCTTTTTTATATTATAAGAATAAAATTGCGATAATACCAACTGCAAAACAGTAATATGAGAAGTAATTTAATTTCTTCTTATTTAAAATACTAAATAATAAGTTAAGTGCTAAGTATGTGACAATGGCACTGACAATAAAACTAATTAAATAAGGAAGCCATAAAGCAGCAACTGTTGAACTTGTTAAGAAATCTTTTAATTTTAAAATGATAGCCCCAAAACTTACAGGCATGAACATAAAGAATGAAAAATCTCGTGCAGCTTTTTGATCAAGGCCACCAAGCATTCCTCCGGTAAGTGTTGAACCACTACGAGATACACCAGGAAGTAAAGCTAATAATTGGAAAAATCCCATTCTTAAAGCATCCCACAAATTCATATTTTTTGCTGTTCTTCTGCCTTTATAACCAAATTTGTGAATAAGCATTAAAAAACATGAAGTTAAAAGTAAACAACATCCTACTAATTTTGGATTAGAGAAAGCATGTTCAATATAATCATTTAAGAACACACCACCAATTGCAGCAGGAATTGTTGCCACAATTAATAACATACAAAATCTAAAATCTGGTAATAATTCATCTCTTTCTTGCGGTTTAGCAATATATCCAAAAAATGCTTTGATTAAACGAATGATATCTTGACGATAATAAAACATAATGGCAAGTAATGATCCTGTATTGACGATCACTTCAAAAGTTACATCATTCATTTGTGGAACCATTAAACCTAACTTTTCAAAAATACTTTGAAATAAAACTAAATGTCCACTACTAGAAATAGGAATAGGTTCACTAAAACCTTGAATAGCGCCTAGAATAGCATAGACAATAATATCCTTAATTAAATTCATATTTTCACCTCGTCACCCATTATATATGAAAATATCATAAAAATATACAAAAACATGTTTTTTAAGAAATAGCATATATTAAAAAAGGAGGAATTTCTATGATTGTTAATTGGGTCAAAGAAGATGAAGAATTATTAGAGCCCTATGAATGGGCTCATGGAGATGATATTGAAATCATCTCAACCCTATCTTGTTATAAAGTAGACAAACAAACACTCCATGATTTTATCTATGGATGTCTCCATATTTTTGAACCTTCTTTATGTCAAAAAGTTTTTGCCATTGGAGATGGTAATTATGCTTTAGCTATTGAAACAGATATCAATGGTAAAGTATGCTATCGTAGTGTTTTTGATTTTTGTGATCGGGATAAAATGAATAAAAAAATAATGTCTTTAGCTTTAAAAGATATTCCTTATCAAATGTATGATGAAGGTGAAATGAAAGAATATGGATTAACTAGAAACGAACGCTTAAAGAAACAATATATTGAACAAAAAATAGATGAACTTTATATCGAAGATTATGAAGCCTTTTTAAAACTTTGTTATCAACTGAATATTCAAGATGAACAAAGTATTCAAAAATATAATCATTTAAAAAATAAGATAGAAAAAGGCTTTAGCTTTATTCATGAAGTGCTTTTTCATGAACTTACTAAAAAGGAATACAAAAAGAAATAAGCATTGCTTATTTCTTAATTGTGATTCCTATTTTTCTTTCTACTTTCGCAAGTTTCTTTCTTGCCATATAACGTGCTTTATTAGCTCCTTCAGTTAAGATTTCATCAATATAATTTCCTTGATTGATTTCATTATATTTATCATGAATCTTTTGTAATTCTTGACCAACTACTTCAGCAAGATCTTTTTTTAATTCACCATAACCTTTACCTTGATAACGATCAACTAATGAATCAATACTTTCACCACTTAAAATAGAATAAATAGTAAGTAAGTTAGAAATACCTGGCTTATTTTTAACATCATAATAAATACGATTATCACTATCTGTGACAGCTGACATGATTTTCTTTTTAGAAACATTAATATCATCTAAAATATAAATACATCCTTTACCTGTTTCATCTGATTTAGACATTTTCTTTGTAGGGTTTTGTAAATCCATAATACGTCCACCAACTTTTGGAACAAGAGGTTCAGGTAATTTAAATGTTTCACTATAACGATTATTAAATCTCTCTGCGATATCTCTGGCAAGTTCACAATGTTGTTTTTGATCTTCACCAACAGGTACATAATCAGGATCATATAATAAAATATCAGCATTCATTAAAGAAGGATAATTGAAAATCCCTGCTCCAATAGATTCATCTTTTTTAAGTTTACTTGCTTTATCTTTGTATTGAGTCATACGAGAAAGTTCTCCCATAGAAACCATACATCCTAAATACCAACCAAGTTGAGCATGTTCTAAAACATCAGATTGTAAAAATAATGTAACTTTTTTTGGATCAAGACCAGCTGCAAGATATAAAGAAATAAGATCTTTCGTATTTTTTCTTAAATCTTTAGGTTCTTGATAAATGGTCATTGAGTGTAAGTTTGCGACAAACACGATCATTTCATACTCATCTTGATAAGAAACAAAAGGTTTAATAGCGCCAATATAATTTCCTAAAGTTACTCTTCCTGTTGGTTTAATTCCACTTAGCATTCTTTTCATAAATATTCCTCCTTAAAAATAAAAAACGTCCTAAAAAAGGACGTTTGAACGTGGTACCACCTTTATTCGTATAAATTTTATACGCACTCTATTTTAACGCAATGAACGGTAAAAGACTCATGCCTTTTACAACTCCAGAATCCCAATTTCTTTTATATAAAAGACTTGTTTGCATCACCCACAAGCTTTCTAAACAATTTATATAAAATACTTATATTCCTTCAAAGTCTTTAAAAACATTATAGAAATGTTCTATTTAAAAATCAAGGGGATTTCAAAAAAGAATATACAAAAAATAAAATTGATGTATAATGTGAACAAAGGAGGAATAGAATATGATTCGTATTTATACTGCTCCAAGTTGTGCTTCTTGTAGAAAAGTAAAGTCTTGGCTTAATGAAAATAAAATACCTTATGTTGAAAAAAATATCTTTTCAACTTTATTAAAAGAATCTGAACTCCGTGAATTACTAGAACGTAGTGAAAATGGAACAGATGATATTATTTCTAAAAGAAGTAAAATTATTAAAGAAAATGATATTGATATTGATTCAATGAAAATCAATGATCTTATTAAATTCATACAAGAAAATCCTTCTGTTTTAAAAAGACCTATTATGATTGATGAAAGAAGATTTCAAGTAGGTTATAATGCTGAAGAAATTCGTGTCTTTATTCCAAAAGAATTAAGAAAACTTGCAGAATGTCAAGATTTAGACCATTGTCCACAATTCAGTAATAAAGATTGTTTAAACTTTAAAAAAGAATATGAAAAAGATAGAGAAAAAGGGTCAATTTAATTGATTCTTTTTTAGGAGAAATTATGAAAAAAATATTAAAACTAATCGCAACACTTATATTAATGTTTTCTTGTTTTTATCTTGCAATTTCATTATTTTTAGGTCATTTAGTGATAAATGACATTCTTACAAATGTGGTTGAATCTTCTACTGTAACTGATGCTTTAGTTGATTCATGTAAAGATGCTTTTAAAACATTAAATGTTGATGAAGATAAAGCAAGAGAAGTTGTTACTTCTATTCAACAAGATCCTACAACCCAAAAACTCATTAGTGAATATCTAGATACAGCCATCAATGATGCGATGCTAGGTGAAAATACATATGATGATTCTTTATTAAAAGAAGCTTTGAAAAATAAAAAAGAAGATGTTTATGATCTTATTCAACCTTCTGTTCCTAAAGTTATTTATTCATCGCTTTATGATCAAGCGATAAATCAAATTGATTTAAGTAGTGCTCATCAACAAGTTGTTAATAAGATTCAAGATACGATAAACAGTAATGAAAAATTAAGGCTGGCAAAAAAAGCTTATGAATTAAAAAATAAACCAAATACAATGATCAGTATTGTCCTAATGATTATTTCAACAATTTATTTAATTCTAATATCTTGTCAAGATAAACTTATTACTAAATGTTTATCTGTAACATATTTATTATCAGGAATTTTAACTTTCTTAATAGCTTTTACAATTGTCTTAGGTTTAACAACAATGATCTCTTCAACAATGGATATTCAATTACCATCCATTAAATATATGTATATTTGTGGTTCAGCTTATTTCTTTGTAGGAATTATTTTATTAATTATGAATGCTTTTTTAAAAAGAACCAGTGATTATTAAATCATTGGTTCTTTGCTTGTAATAGGCGTTTTATTTTACTTGGACAATTTGATGTGTATTGAAGATGATAAGGTTTGATGATTTCCTTGAAAGTTTCAAGTCCCTTTTTTGAATCATTGACTTCAAATTCTATTTCATAATCATGATGATGATTATATTCGTTTTCATCTAAAGAAAGCATACCATCGAGTAATAAAATATCATGACGAATTGTCGTTAAATAATCTCCACATTGTAAGTCTTTGATATAAATCTTTTCTTTTTTTAATAAATCAAAGATTTCATTTGAAATATCTTGATGATTAAAAATCATTTCTTTGATTTCTTGATTGATATCAAGATTAAGTTCTTTTAAACCTTCTTTGGCAGGTCTTTTTAAAGTAAGTTCATAACTTCCCTTTTTCTCTCTGATTCTTAAAGAATATTTTCTTTTTTCTAATTCAGGATGAAAAAGATAATAATTTGTTTGTTGGTAAGAATCTGTAATTTGTTTCTTATAATCTTTAAGTATTTGATGAAATAATTTTTCATCCAATAACATTTTAAATTCAATTTCAATATGTTCCATAACGTTGCCTCTTTGCTTAATGTTCTAGATATATTATAATACACTTATATGGAGGGTTGAAAGATGAAATACGCATTAATGATAAGAAATGATGCTCTTTCTAAAGAAACAGCTTTAAAAATTAAAGAAGGCTTAAAAGATTTTTTTATGTATGATGATCAAAATCCTGACTTAGTGATTTCTATAGGTGGTGATGGAACGATTTTAGAAGCTGTTCATCATTATTTAAATAAGGATTGTTGTTTTGTAGGAATACATACGGGGACATTAGGGTTTTATACAGATTATCAAGTAGATCAAGTAGATCAATTTATTAAAGATGTGACCTCAAGAGAATTTACGACAATGAAACGCTATCTTTTGGAAATAAAAGTGAATAAAAAGAACCAAAGTGAAACGTATTATGCTTTAAATGAGTTAAGACTTGATCAAGGACTACAAGCACAAGTCATTCATGTTTATATTAATGATGTTTTATTTGAAGTCTTTAGAGGAAATGGTTTATGTGTTTCAACGCCTTCAGGTTCAACAGCTTATAATAAATCTTTAGGGGGAGCAATTATTTATCCAGGTATTCCTTTGATGCAAATGACAGAAGTGGCAGGGATTCATCATAATGCTTATCGTTCTTTAGGTTCAAGTTTGATTTTAGATGAGAGTCAAACGATTAAACTTGAAGGAAATCAATTTAAACATGCTTTAATTGGAATTGATCATATTCATCTACAAATGGATGATGTGGAAAGTATTGAAGTAACGATTGGAAAACGTTATGTTAATTTTATTGAATATAAAGAAATGTCTTTTATTAAAAGAGTAAGAAGAGCTTTTATTAATTCATGATCATAGAAGTAGAAAAGAATATTTTATTAAGAGATTATTTGCAAGAATTACCAATTAGTAAAGCAATGGTTAAAAGGATTAAAAATAAGGGAGATTTTCTTGTTAATGGAAAAAGTCAAACTGTACGCTACTTTCTTCAAAAAGGAGATCAATTAGAAATCATCTTTCCTCAAGAAGAATCATCAATTCAACCAGAAAACATCCCCTTAAAAATCATTTATGAGGATGCTTATTATTTAATTATCGATAAAGAAAAAGGAATGCCGTGCATACCTACTAAAAGATATCAAAGTCATACTTTATGCCATGCACTTATGTATTATTACAAACAAAAAGGAATTCAAAGCCAAATCCATCTTGTCAACCGTTTAGATAAAGATACTTCTGGTTATATGCTTGTTGCGAAAAGCTCACAAGCCCATGCTTTGCTTTCAAAAGATATTAAACAAGTCCAAAGAATTTATCATTGTTTAGTGGATGGTCATTTAAAAGAAGATGGTTATGTAGAACAACCTCTATTAAAAAGTGAAGACTCCATAAAAAGAATCATTGATGAAAAAGGACAATACGCTAAAACGTATTATCATATTTTAGAACAACGTGAAAACCAAACGTTAGTTGAATGTGAATTGGTGACAGGAAGAACTCATCAAATAAGGGTGCATATGGCTTCTCTCCATCATCCTTTAACGGGTGATGTTCTTTATGGATCAAAGGAAGGAAACTTTTATTTAGAAAGTGTACAAATAAGTTTTATTCATCCTTATACAAAAGAAAAAATACTATTTAAAAAATGAGGTTAATTATGGAAAGAATTATAGAAATATGTTGTGGAAGTTATGAAGATGCTTTAAATGCTTATCATGGTGGGGCAAAACGCATTGAACTTAATAGTGCTTTACATTTAGGTGGTTTAACACCATCTCTAGCATCTTTAAAACTTACAAAAAAGAATACAAATTTAAAAGTAATTACAATGGTAAGACCAAGAGGTGCAGGATTTTGTTATAACGAGATTGAATTTGAAGTGATGAAAGAAGATGCAAAATCTTTATTAGAAAATGGAGCCGATGGAATTGCTTTTGGTTGTTTAAATAAAGATGGTTCTATTTGTATTAAACAAACAAAAGAAATGATTGAAATTATAAAAAGTTATCAAGGAAAAGTGGTTTTTCATCGCGCTTTTGATTGTGTTGAAGATCCTTATGCTTCGATAGAATTATTAATTGAATTAGGGGTGGATCGTATTCTTACTAGTGGATTAAAACCTAAAGCAATGGATGGAAAAGATTTAATTAAAGATTTACAAGAAAAATATGGAAGTCAAATTGAAATACTTGCTGGAAGTGGCATGAATGCAAGCAACGCCAAAGAAATGATGGAGTATACAGGAATTTATCAAGTTCATAGTTCTTGTAAAGATTGGGTCAATGATTCAACAACACACAGACATGAAGTTTCTTATGCTTATGCACCTGTTCCTCATGAAAATGATTATGATGTTGTATCCAAAGAATTGGTTGAAAAAATTGTAAAAAGTATTTAAAGGACTTTGTCCTTTATTTTTTGGAGGGTTTTTATGAAAGTAAAAGATTATTCGTATGAAACATTTCCTAGATATACTAAAGATATCGAAGGAGCTTTAGAATTAAAAGGAAATAAAGAAAATTTAAGATGTCGTTTACGCGATGTCTACTATCAAGATCATTGTTTTATTCGTTTTCTTTTCCCAAATACGATTTTAGATGAACAAAGAAAATATCCACTAATAATTCATGTTCAAGGATCAGGCTGGTATCCACAAGATATGAATGATCATATTTTTGATTTCTTACCAATTGTAAAAGCGGGATATGTCTATGCGATTGTACAATATCATGGAGCTCCAGACTTTAAATATCCAACGCAAGTTAATGATGTTATTCAAGCTATTGAATATTTAAAAGAAAATGATCAGGATTATCCTATTGATTTAAGTAGGGTCTATTTAAGTGGTGATTCATCAGGAGGTCATATTGCTTTATTGATTGCTTTACAAAAAGGTTATGCTTTTAAAGGGGTTATTGACTTATATGGGGTAACAAATTTTATGACTTTTAATGATTGGTATAGTAAATATGATTGGCAGGAAGAAAAAAATGTGATTGATTTTTTAGGTTCACTTGATAAAGAACTTTTAATAGAAGCATCACCTATGACATATGTAAAAGAAAAGATGAATTTACCACCTTTTCTTATCCTTCATGGTGATAAAGATCATGTTGTACCAATCACCCAAAGTATTGAACTTTATGAAAAATTAAAAGAATATCATTATGAAGTAACCTTTGGTAGAGTTCATGACGCAGATCATGGAAGAAGTATTTTTTATAATGAAGACGTTTATCAAACAATCATTGCTTTTTTAGATAAACATCAATAACTTAAAATAAAAGAGGTGATATCTATGGAATTACATATTAAAGAATTTGAATATCAGAATATAATCAAACAACAAATGTATAAACAATTAGCTACTTTATCTTTATATGTTTTACTATTAGCTTTTGCTTTGGAAAGTATTTTATATGATTTCGATTATGCCTGGATTATTCTTTTTGTGGCTGCTATGGCCATTATCAATTTAAATTTCAGAAAAAAGAAAAAAATATTAGGATATGACCTGGTTTATATTGATGAAGATCATCGTTTCTTTTATAACAATACATTCATTGAAATGAAAGATCTGCAAAATTATGTTGTTTCAAAAGAAACCATAACTTTGAATTTTATTGATTATTCTATTATGATAGAAAAAGATGAAAAACTCTATGATTATTTAAATCAATTTGCGAAGAATACAAAACCTATAAATGTTAAAAAAACAAAACTCTTTATTTTTTGTATGGCAATTCTTGTTATGTTTTTTTCATTAAGTTTAGGGAATCTTGTATTAGGTAGTATTTATAGTTATGTAAATAATATTGAAATGGTTTCTTTTTCAACGATTCTTATACCTGTTATTCAAATAACAAGTATTCTATTAGGAGTAGCGTTTATCTTTTTTGTAGCAAAGAAGTTTAAAAAAGGAATTGGTCTTTATGTGAGTCTATTATTGATTATCTTTTATATTGCTTTACCGTTTATTGTAAGTAATGATATTCATCGTTTAGATAATGGTAGGGTTTATACACGACAAGATCAAAAGCTTACACTTTATAGTCATTATAAAAAAGGTTATGGAAAGTTAGAAAGACAAATAAAGAATGTTTCTAATAAGGCAGAAGTAGGAAATTATCAAAATGTGCTTTATCTTTTAGAAAATCAAAAAATAGAAGTAATTTCTTTAGAAAATGAAACTAAAAATGATAAACTTTTTTCTAAAACCAATAATCACATGTATTTAGGAACATATCTTTCAACACACTATACTTTAACTATTAGAGATGATAAGGCTTATTTTGAAAAGAACAGTTCACCCGAGATAGTGAAGTTGCATAGAGTCAATAATCATATGCTTTATTTTAAATATAAAAAGGATTATTACTTTATTTATATGTTAGAAAAACAAAAAGATATCAGAGTCTATGAGCTTTCTAATAATCGAGATTTAAAACTTTATTTAGCAACAGATTCTTTTGAAATGTCTAACTCTCAAACAAGTAATGAAGATACAAATAAAAATGAGTCACAAAATCAAACAAAAGAATCAAATCAAGATACCACAGAACAAGAAAGTGATACTACTGATTTAGGAAATGATCCAGAAAGAGTTTATTTTGAAAAGGTTTATGATCTTTTAATAGCACAAAATAAATTAGAAAATCCATGCTTTGATTACCAATTGAATGCGAAAGGTTATCCTTATGCAGTTGTAAGTACAAATGATGAATATACATTATCTCTTGTTTTTAATAAATATAAAAATAATGATGAAGATTATGAAATTGTTTTAGAAAAGTATATAAAAAAAACGAGTACACAAAGTCTTGTTGATTTTTATTTAGTAAATACAAAAACATTAGAAGTCACAGATCAACAAAGAGATTATTGGTAGGGTCAAGAATTATCTTGATCCTTTTTATTTATATTTTATTAATGGTTAAAAGATGTATCTTAACACTATCTTAATGTCTCTAATTTTATAATAAAAGTAAAAAGGGGATTACTATGATAAATTATATGTTAGTGGTTGTTTTGATTGGTATTTTAGTTATTATTTATCGACAAATGATAAAAGTAGATGATGTATTAGATACTATAGAACATCCAGATGTATTGGTTATTTATGAAGATCAATATAAAGATATTAAAAAATATGAAAATAAAAAAATTAAATGTATGAGTAAACAAGATATTTATCAATTTGAACAAAGTTATCAATATGTGATTCTTTGTTGTCAGGATGATTATTACAATTTATTGATGAATTATCGTATTCAAAGAGATATGTTTAATACCCATGTCTATGCTTTATGTGGTGAACAAAACTATATAGAACTTTACAGTGATAATATTGATATCTTTCAAAAAAAGGAAGATATAGAAAGGATTATAAAAAAATTATATGATCAAAAGAAGAACAAATGTTGAGATCATAGCATTAGGCTTTGCTCTTGTTATTTTGATTGGAACGTGTTTACTTTTAATGCCATGGGCAAGTGAACAAACTGATTTTTTAGATGCTTTGTTTACAGCGACGAGTGCAACCTGTGTAACTGGACTGGTTGTGTATGATACAGCGACACATTGGACACTATTTGGTCAGATTGTTATTTTGATTTTGATTCAAATTGGGGGCTTGGGTTTTATCACGATTGGTGTTTTTCTAGCAACATATCTGAAGAAAAAAATTAGTTTAAGACAAAGAGGTTTGATTGAAGAAAGTGTGAATTCTTTAAAGCTTTCTGGTGGGGTAAAACTGGTTAAACATATTATTAAAGGGACTTTTCTTTTTGAAGGAATAGGTGCTATCATTTTAAGTGTTGTTTTTAGTGAAAAATTTGGAATTTCTAGAGGTATTTATTTAGGAATATTTCATGCTATCTCTGCATTTTGTAATGCAGGATTTGATGTGTTAGGAATTCTTGAACCTTATGGTTCTCTTGTTCCTTATGCTTCCAATTTAATTGTGAATATAACAATTATGGTTTTAATTATTATTGGTGGTCTTGGTTTTATTGTTTGGCAAGATCTCTATGAAAAGAAATTTAAGTTTAGAAATTATTTATTACAAACAAAAATCGTTCTTGTTTCATCATTTCTTTTTATTTTAGGAGGCGCTTTTCTTTTTTATGTTTTTGAATGTCATCATTCATTGGCTTCTTTAAATCAAGAAGAAGCGATTCTTGCTTCATTGTTTCAATCAGTTACTTGTCGTACAGCAGGATTTAATACGATCGATGTTTCCAATTTAAGACCGGCAACCAGTTTATTGATGATGCTTTTGATGTTTGTTGGGGGAAGTCCAGGATCAACAGCAGGTGGTATTAAAACCACGACTTTCAGTGTCTTGTTGATTTTTGTTTATGCAACAATGACAAATAAGAGTGAAGCAAATGCTTTTAACCGACGCTTTGATAGTAAAACAATAAAAAAAGCAACATCTGTATTTTTAATTAATTTTATATTTATTATTGTAAGTTCAATGGTTATTTTTGATAATCAGCCTACATTACCTATGCAAGATGTTTTTTTTGAAGTTTTTTCAGCATTAGGTACAGTAGGTATATCAACAGGAATTACACGGCAACTTTCAGTTGTTTCTAAAATAGTTGTTATTTTATTAATGTATTGTGGAAGAGTAGGAAGCTTAACTTTAGCGCTGTCTCTTACAAAGAAAAAAAGAATATCAAATTGTAAAAATCCAGTAGAGAAAATTGCTATTGGATAGGAGGATTTATGAAAACAGTTTTAATTATAGGAATGGGTCGTTTTGGACACCATCTTACAAATAATATGATTTCACTTGGTAATGAAGTGATGATCGTTGATAAAGATGAGTCACGTTTAGAAGATCTCACAAAATTAATTTCTAACATTAAGATTGGGGATTGTACTAATGAAGATGTTTTAAGAAGTTTTGGTGTTGCTAATTTTGATATTTGTTTTGTATGTATCGGAACAAACTTTCAAAGTAGTTTAGAAATAACAAGTCTTTTAAAAGAATTGGGTGCAAAGTATGTTATTTCACAAGCAACGAGAGATATTCATGCCAAATTTTTATTAAAAAATGGAGCGGATGAAGTGATTTATCCAAATCGTGATAGTGCAGAAAAACTTGCTATTCGCGTAAGTAATGATAACTTATATGATTATGTTGAATTGGATAATGAGTATTCTATTTATGAAATTCCAGCACTTAGACAATGGCTTGGAAAAACGATTAAGCAAACGAATGTTCGTGCTGCTTTTCATGTTTATATTATAGGTATAAAAAAAGAATATAAAACGGATTTTCTGCCATCTGTTGATTATGTCTTTAACGTAGAAGATCATCTTTTAGTTATTGGTAAGAAAAAAGATGTTGATATGATCTTAAAGTGTATGTCATGATATCTTTAGGTGGTAATATGAAAGAAAAAATTCGTTATTTTATCTATTTTATAGTTATTATTTCTACTGAATTATTTTGTTCTCAAACATTAAATTCAATGAGTATTGGTAAAGAAAATATTTTAATGGTTTTTATTGTTGGTGTTTTGTTGATTGCGACTTTTACGAAAGGTTATTTTTATTGTTTATTAGCTTCTATTGTTAGTGTTTTATGTTTTAACTTTTTATATATTAATCCTAATTATGATTTTCATATTAGTGATCCTAATGATTTTATGCTTATTATATTCTTTTTGATGACCTCTATTATTGCATGTAGTTTGACAGATCGTTTTCAAAAACAAATTATTATTTCAAAAAAGAATGAAAGTATTTCAAAACAGCTTTATATTTTATCAGAAAGATTATTAAATGTTTCAGGAATAGAACATATTTTGGCTAAAGGAACACAATATATTGAAGAAAGTGTTCAAATAGAAGTAAATATTTCCTTGGAAATAAAAGAAGAAAGTAAAAAAATAATTCCTATTATAGGAATAAATCGAGTTTTAGGAAGTATTGAAATTATAAGTCAACAAGACTTAAATGAAGATCAAATGATTATTATTAAAGCAGCAGCGAATCAATTAGGTAATGCTTTAGAAAGAGAACTGACTTATTTAGAACAAGAAAAAATAAAAGTAGCCATGGAAAGAGAACATATGCTTAATAGTATGTTAAGAAGCATTTCTCATGATTTAAGGACACCACTTACAGGAATTGTAGGGGCAAGTCAATTGATGATGGATCAAGAAAATCTTAGTCGTGAGGATATTTATTCACTAGCAAAAGATATTCATAATCAAGCTCATTGGTTGACACAAATTGTTGAAAATATTTTGAATATGTCTAAAATAGAAAGCGGTAATTTAATTTTACATAAAAACTTAGAGGTTGTTGATGATTTGATTTATGAAGCTATCCATCATTTACCAGAACTTGAAAAAAGGAATGTTAAAGTAGAAGTACCAGATGATTTATTATTAGTCAATGTTGATGGAAAACTTATGGTACAAGTACTTATTAATATTTTAAGTAATGCCTTAAAATATACAAAAGAAAAGGATCAAATCACTATACAAGTAAAAAAGATAAAAGATGCTATAGAGTTTAGTATCAAAGACACAGGAATTGGTATTTCTAAAAATATATTAGAACATATTTTTGATGAATTTGTGACAGATGCAAATATTTCAAATGATAGTCAAAAAGGAATAGGATTAGGACTGGCTATTTGTAAAGCCATCATTCAAGCTCATGGTGGAGAGATTGAAGCAAAGAATGATGTACAAGGAGCTTGTTTTGTTTTTACTATTCCTAATGAGGAGTTGAATGTTTAATGAATGATTTAATCATGATTGTAGAAGATGATCCCTATATTTCTCATTTTCTACAAATGTCTTTTGAACAAGAAGGATATCGTATTTTGATGACAAGTCAAGGACATGAAGCATTGAGTTTGTTTTATAGTCATCAACCAGATATTGTTATTTTGGATTTGGGACTTCCAGATATGGATGGTTTGGAAATTATTGAAGAAATTAGAAAAATATCCGCAAAGCCTATTATCGTTGTTTCGGCACGTTTAGAAGAACAAGAAAAAATAAAAGCACTTGATTTAGGGGCGAATGATTATGTAGTTAAACCATTTTATATGGGAGAACTTCTTGCAAGGATTAGAGTAGCAAAAAGATTATCCAAAAAAGATGGGGAGGAAATGAAAATCTATCAAAAGAATTATTTGTATGTAGATTTTATTTCACGGAAGGTATTGATTGATGAACAGGAAATTCATTTAACACCAATTGAATTTAATCTGTTGAAACTTTTGATAGAACATCGAGGAAAGGTATTAACACATAATTATATTCAAAAAGAAATATGGGGTTATCAAGATCATTCAAATCAAAATGCTTTAAGAGTATTTATGGCAACTTTAAGAAGAAAAATAGAAAAAGATACGAATCACCCTCATTTTATTGTAACGGAAGTTGGGGTTGGTTATTGTTTTAAGGATTAACAAGGGAAACCTTGTTTTTTTATTCTTATATAACAAATAATTATCACATTGATATATTTTTTTATGTTTTTTATTAAATATAAAAATCAAGGATGAAAAAAGGGGAAAAATATATGGACAAATTGGCAGATGTCTTAGGCCGTGTGGGGGCATGGTGTGGACAAAACAAGTATTTATCTGCAATTAAGAGTGCTTTTCAAAACTTTATGCCACTAACAATTGCGGGGGCTGTTGGTGTTTTATGGTGTAATGTTCTTGTTAATTCAGACACAGGATTAGGTATGTTTTTTAAACCTATCATGATTTTGGATTTTTTAAATCCAGCTTTTCAAGCAATTAACTTCTGTACAATTAGTTGTATTACGATTGGAATTACCTTAGGAATTGCTCAAGAAATTGGTGTTTGGAATATGTCAGCTGAAAAAGCAGGGTATATTCCAGGACTTATAGGACTTGCAGCATGGCTTTCAGTAACAAATACATCTCATGTAGTTAAAGGTGCAAAAGAAGTTTTCACAGGGATTGCGAGTAATGAACTTGGTGCAACAGGTTTGTTATTAATGGGATATGTTTTATCTACTGCTATTTTTGGCCAATGATTAGTTCGATTATTGAAAATCATGGAATTGTTATGGCCTTTAGAATGGTTGCTCTTGTTTGTGGATTAGGTTTGTTTTTACTTGGATTTTATGTTGGTAATAAGAAATGGATTTGTTGCCTCAAAGAAATCGAGACGAAGGTAAACAGGATTATAATGTTATTACAGCTGATATGGTTAAGATGCCTTTATTTTGGATTTATTACCTTATTATTGTGATTCTTCCAGGAATCGGTTTATGTATTTTAAATCATAATGCGCCGATGATGACTGAAACAATTGGTATCAGTGCAGCTTTATCTGCAACGGTTGTTTCTCTAGTTTCGTTTTGTAATGGTTTTGCACGATTTATTTTTGGTTTTTCTATGATAAATTAGGAGTTATTAAAAGTTTGATACTTGTATCTGTAGGAACTCTTATGTCAACGATTTTTATTTTTATAGGATTATCTTCAAAAAGTATTATTATTTACATTCTAGGGGCATCGTTATTATTGATTTCCTATGGCTGTAATGCAACTTCTATTCCATCAGTCATGAGAGAACTATTTGGACATCGAACATTTTCACTTAATTATTCAATATTAAGTACACAAGCAATTTGGGCAGCTTTTTTCCCTGTCATCATTGGTAGTGTTCAAAGTCATACAAATACGTATGTAATGTCATCTATGTTATTAATTGTTTTTGCGATAGTAAGTATTTTGATATTATTTGTTTTCATGAAATCTTATAGTAATGAAATGAAAAAACGAAATGAAATTCAAAAATAAAATCTTTAATTATATATATTGTTTCTTAAAAGATTATTCTTTATATTATAAAGAGTAAAGAAATGAGGAATGATTATGAGTGAACAAATACATAAAAGAAGAAAAAGATATAAAGGAACACATCCTAGAAGTTTTGATGAAAAATATAAAGAATTAAATCCAGAAATGTATCCAGAAACGATTGAAAAAGTTATTTCTAAAGGGAGTACACCAGCAGGAATGCATATTTCTATTATGGTTGATGAGATATTAGAGTTTTTAGATATTCAACCTGGACAAGTAGGGTTAGATTGTACCTTAGGGTATGGTGGCCACACTTCTAAAATGTTAGAAAAGTTAGAAGGTCAAGGTCATGTTTATGGATTGGATATTGATCCTATTGAAATAGAAAAGACAACTCAAAGAATAAGAAATAAAGGTTTTGATGAAAATATTTTTACATCACTTCTTACAAACTTTAGAAATATTGATGAAGTTAGTGAAAAATATGGAAAATTTGATTTTGTCTTGGCAGATTTAGGTGTTTCTTCAATGCAAATTGATAATCCTGAAAGAGGATTTTCTTATAAAAAAGAAGGACCACTCGATTTAAGATTGAATCCCAAAATGGGAAAACCGGCTTCTGAAATCTTAAAAGAACTTTCAAAAGAAGAATTAGAAAATATTTTAGAAGAAAATTCAGATGAACCTTATGCTGACATTCTTGCTAAAAATATTTATTCATTTATTCGTTCAGGCATGGAAGTTGAAACTACAGGACAGCTTTATAAGATTATTGATAAAACTTTAAACTTTATTGAAGATAAAAATAGAAAGGATCTTGTTAATAAAACAGCAGCAAGAGTTTTCCAAGCTTTAAGAATTGAAGTGAACCAAGAATTTGAAGTGCTTCATGAATTTGTGGAAAAACTTCCAAAAATCTTAAACCCAGGAGGAAGAGTTGCCATCTTAACTTTCCATTCGGGAGAAGATCGAATTGTAAAAAAAGCTTTTAAAGAAATGAAAAATAGTGGAATTTATGATGATGTTTGTCGAAATGTTATTCGTCCTAGCAAAGAAGAATGTCATCGTAATTCTAGAGCAAAGTCAACAAAGATGCGTTGGGCAATTAAAGCAAAATAAAAAGGCAATGAAATCATTGTCTTTTTATTTTGGATAGTTTTTTATCAATTCAAAGATTTCTTGATAAATAGAAGAAAGTTTTTTATCTTTGTGCATGACAATATGATAGGTTCTTTGAATATAAAAATCTTTATTTTTTATAAGAGCTATCTCTTTTTCATTTTTAACCAGTGAACTTGGTAAGATGGTAAAGCCGTTATTATAACGAACAAGATCTATTAAAGAGGATGGATTGACACATTCAATAGAGGGATGAATATCTAACTTATGCGAAATAAAATAACTTTGGACAAGTTCATAAATTGAACTTCCTTTTTCTCTTGAATAATAATCATAGTTTTCAAGTTCTTTTAGATTATTTGTTTTTAATAAAGGATGCTTTTTGTTTACAATAATCACTAATTCATCTTTATAAAAAGGAATTTTATGAAGTTGATGAAGGGGTAAGGTTTCAATCAAAGCAAAATCAATTTCATTTTTTAAAAGCTGATTTTCAATTTCTTTGAGATTATTAACATTGATATGAAAATCAATAGTCGGATATTTTTCTTTAAGGGTTTTTAAAAAATGAGGTAGAAATACTTGAGATAGTGTCATACTACAACCAAAAGAAATACTTTTAACTTGATCGTTATACATTTCATTTTCCATATTTTCTAGAGATGACAAAATTTGCATGGAATGATTATATAAAAGATGTGCTTTTTCTGTTGGATAAATTTGGCGATTCATACGATCAAAAAGAATCGTTTGATATTTTTCTTCGAGTTCTTTAATAGCTAGAGAAACTGATGGTTGGCTAATATGAAGCTCTTTGGCTGCTTTAGTAATGCTTTTTTGATGATAAACGCTCATAAATATTTCTAAATGTCTTAATGTCATAATTCCTCCTATATAGGTAAACACCTATGTATATTATAATTATATAATATTTTACAGATGAATCAATGTGTACTATGATGAAGTAGGTGAAGAAAATGAAAGAAAAAAGAAGATTATTACTTGAGTTATTTACATCAACACTTTATTTATCTGCATTTACTTTTGGTGGGGGTTATGTCATTGTTTCTTTATTAAAAGAACGATTTGTTGATCAACTCCATTACATTGATGAAAAAGAAATGTTGGATCTCGTAGCTATTGCTCAAAGTGCTCCAGGAGCGATTGCAGTTAATGGCGCCATTGTTTTGGGATATAAGATGGCAGGTATTTTAGGCATTATTGTTTGTGTGATTGGCACAATCATTCCACCAATCATTATTATTAGTGTAATTGCTTATTTCTATAAAATATTTATTACCAATAAAATTATCAGTGCGATGCTTCTTGGAATGCGCTCTGGAATTGGGGCGATTATCGTAAGTGTGGTTTATGATATGGCTTTAAGTGTGATGGACGAACATAAAGAAAGAAATATTTTGATTATGGTAGGTTCTTTTGTTTTAAATTACTTTTTAAATGTGAACATTATATACATTATTTTAGGATGTATTTTACTTGCACTTGTTGAGTTATTTATAAGGAGGAAAAAGGCATGATTTATTTACAATTATTTTGGGCATTTTTCCAAATAGGACTCTTTAGTTTTGGTGGTGGTTATGCGGCATTACCACTTATCAGTCAACAAGTAATCTCCACCTATCATTGGATCAGTCAGAATACATTTACAGATCTTATTACAATTTCCCAAATGACACCGGGACCTATTGCCGTCAATTCTTCAACATTTGTTGGACAATATGTAGCTCATTTACCTGGTGCTCTTATTGCCACTTTTGGCTGTATTTTACCTTCATGTATTCTTGTATCATTGCTTGCTTATTTTTATGTAAAATATAAAGATATGAAAGTGATGAAAATAATTCTTTCTTATTTAAGACCAGCAGTGGTTTCTATGATTGCAATTAGCGGAATCAGTATTTTAATTTCATCATTTTTTAAAGATTCTTTAATTGGTGTTTCTTATATAAGATATCATGCAATTATTGTTTTTATCATCTGTTTGATCTTACTTAGAAAATATAAAATGAATCCAATTTTAGTTATGGTTCTTGCGGGAATCAGTGAAGTTGTCATTCAAATGATTTAGGAGGAAAGAGAATGTATATTTATTATCCAAGTTGTAATTTTGCGGTTATGCATCGCAAAACAGCAAAAAAAGTAAAAGAATATTTTGAAAAGAGGATGCCAGTTGCGAAATGTTGTAAAATAGATCAAAGTAAATTAGAAAAAGAAGATATAGGTTTGTATGTTTGTCAAGCATGTCGTAAGCAAATTGAAGATAAGGTTCAAACGATGTCACTTTGGGAATACTTTGATCAATTAGATGATTTTTCCTTTCCTGATTATCATGGACAAAAAATATATCTTCAAGATTGTTATCGTGATCGTAAGCATCCAGAAGTACATCAAGCTGTTAGAAGTCTTTTAAAGAAAATGAATATTGAAGTCATTGAAATAGAAAAGAATAAAGAAAATTCTATTTTTTGTGGAACACTCCACTTTGAAACAAAGGATTTAGAGGATGATCATTTATCGCATTATTCTAAAGAAATACAAGAAAAATATATGAAAGAATATGTTCAACAATTTCATAATGAACAAGTAATTTGTACATGTAATCGATGTTTAAAAGGAATATTAATAGGACAAGGAAAGGGTGTACATCTATTAGAATTATTAATGGTTGAATAATTTTCTTCTTAATGGTTGAATAATTTTTTTCTTATTTGTATCTTTTTGTATTTGAGACTATAATATGTATAGATAAGTTTGATGAAAAATAAGGAAAAGGTGATAATATGGATCAAAGGCTGTTACAGTTTTATAATAATCAAATTCATTTTCTGATTCAGGAAAAAAATATTGTTTATGGATTATGTGTTGATTTGACAACAGATGATGTTATTGCACGTGTTGATCGATATTCAAAATTGTCTTTTTTGGAAAATCAAAAAGATATTAATGATTGGCTTAAAAGGAAAATTTATAAATATATGTCTTATCCTGATGAGGTTATCGAAATAGAAAAAATCGTTAATCGAACAAATTTATTGGATAAGTATGTAAAAGGACATAAGAATTTTTCTTTAAGGCATTATTTTTTATGGAATAATGAGATTTATCATTGTTGTTTGAATGTATATTTATTTGATAATCCTATTAATCAACATATTCAAGGCTATTTATTTTGGCAAAATGATACAAAAAATTATATTGATTCTAAGATAACCGATATTCTCTATAAAAATGACTATAAAGCATTAGCTTTGATTGATGTTCAGCATCAAAATGCATATCTAAGATTAAATAATTTTGATCTAACTAATGAATATGAAAAACAATATTTCGATTATAAAAGAATTATTGAGTATATCTCAATCCATCAAGTATCTCCTAATTATCAAGAACAATTCTTAAAACTTTCATCATTAAGTAACTTAAAAGAAAATATGAGTTATTTAGGACACTATTCTTTTAAAGTATTTAATGAAAATAATAAAATAGAAAGATATACGTATTATTGGTTTGATCAAGAAAAAGAAATACTTTTATGTGTGCTAGATGATATGGCAAGAGAACTTGAAATAGATTCAGTTACAGGTTCTTATACAAGGGAAGGTTTCTTTAATCATGCAAGTGAAATTATAAGACGTAATCCAACTCAAAACTTTGCAATTATGTATTTCAATGTAGTTGACTTTAAAATAATCAACGATCTCTATGAAAGTGAAGTAGGAGATAAGATTTTAAGAGAACTTGTTAATTGTTTTCAAGATAGCTTTTTAAAGCCAATTATGATTGCAAGAATTGTTGCGGATCAATTTGTATTACTTGTTCACCAACAAAATATTGAATATGAAAAATTATCAACATTTTTAAAATATTCCTACAAAGATAAAGCAATACATATTGATATTTATGGAAAATGTGGAATATATATCGTTCCTAAAAATACCAAACATTCTATTTTAGATATGTGCGATCGTGCAAAACTTGCTAAAAAATATATTTCTAATCGTTATTTAAAACCATATGCTGTCTATAATGAAAAAATGAAAAGTGATTATGAAGAAAGAAGTATGTCACTTATTCAATTAGATGAAGCAATCAATAACAAAGAGATTCAAGTTTATTATCAACCAATCTATGATGCTCAAACAGAAAAAATTGTTTCAGCCGAAGCCCTTGTAAGATGGCATTCACCAACAAATGGTGTGATTCTACCAGGTAAGTTTATTCCTGCTTTGGAAGAAAGTGGATATATCACTATATTAGATACATATGTTTATCAAAACGTTCAAGAGTTTATGGAAAAGGAATGTCAAGATGTTCCTATTAATATTTCTGTGAATTTATCAAGAATGGATTTAATGAACCAAAACATTATGAGTCTTATTTTAGAAAATGAAGGAAGCCAACATATTAATTATGAAGTAACAGAATCAGCTTATTCTTCATTATCAGTAAATGCGAATGATTTTTTATCAACATTACATCAAAGAGGAAATACGATTTTGATGGATGATTTTGGTAGTGGCGTTTCATCATTAAGTACAATTCGTGATTTTGAATTTGATATTATTAAAATTGATATGGGATTTGTGCGTAATATCGGTCATAGCCAAAGTAATGATAGTATTCTTGCTTCATTAATTGAATTGATTCATCGTTTAGGAATGAAAGTTGTTGCTGAAGGAGTAGAAACAAAAGAACAACTAGATTTTCTAAAAGAACATGGCTGTGATTTTATACAAGGATTCTATTTTTCAAAACCACTTATTAAAAATGATTTTAAAAAATTAATTTCAAACTAAAAAACAGGTTCTAATTGGACCTGTTTTTAAATAGAATTTTGATGAACATAATTTGTAATCTCACCAAGATTAATTTCTTTGAGTTTTTGTCTGTATTGATCTTCTGCAGCATTTAAATGATTCATGATGACATCTTCGGTATGATGTAGATTTAAAGCAGGATCAAATACTTTATCAACAAGATGCGTTGTTTCAATAAAAGTTTCCTTTCCTTCGATTGCTTCAAAGATATCTAAAAATGATATATCATTCATTTTTTTATTTAAAATAAAACCACCTAATTTACTTGCCTTAGAAGTAATAAGACCAGCAACGACCAATTGTCTTGTTACTTTCTTTAAATATGAATCAGAAACATCTAGCTTTTTACTAAGTTCATGACTTTTTAATGGTCCTTCACTTGTTCCAATAAGCAATAAAATACAAATTGCTTGTTCAAAACTTTTTCTTATTCTCATTGTAATCCCTTCCCTTTTTTTATTATAACTAATTTTTTATATTTTGTATGTAAGAATATTGACATTTATATTGAAAAAATTATAATACTCTATAGACATTATATATCTATGGATGTAAAATGTCTATAGAAGATAGAAAGAAGGATATTTATGATTAAGCAAGAGTGGAAAAACATTTTAAAAAATCATTGGATTCAAATTGTTTTAGTTGCTCTTATTCTTATTCCTAGTATTTACACAGTTGTCTTCCTTGGATCTATGTGGGATCCATATGGAAACAGTGGAGATCTTCCTGTCGCTGTCGTTAATAGAGATAAGGCAGTTGAATACAACGATAAGAAATTAGACGTTGGTGATCAATTAGTCAAAAAATTAAAAGACAACGATTCATTAGATTTTCATTTTGTAAATTCAAAAGAAGCAAATAAGGGACTAAAAAATGGTGACTATTATATGGTCATTACGATTCCAAGCAATTTCTCAAAAAATGCAACAACTTTGTTGGATAAAAATCCTAAAAAAATGGTTTTAAATTATACAACAAACCCAGGTACAAACTATGTTGCATCAAAAATGGATGATTCAGCAATCGCAAAAATTAAAGCTGAAGTTTCAGCTTCAGTAACAAAAACATATGCTGAAACAATCTTTTCTTCAATTGGAACAATGTCAGATGGATTTGCTGAAGCCAGCGATGGTACTCAACAATTATCTGATGGTATGACTCAATTAGAAGATGGTAACAAAACAATTAGTGATAACTTAAAAGTATTAGCAAGTAGCTCTTTAACATTTAAAGATGGTACAAATACTTTAACGCAAGGATTAAAAAGTTATACAGATGGTGTCGTTACAGTAAATAACGGTATCTATCAATTAAAAGATGGTGTTGGTACTTTAGGTAGTGCAACTCCTACATTAGCTAAAGGTATTAATGATTTAAATACTGGTGCACGAACATTAAGCAAAGGTGTTAATGATTATACAGCAGGTGTAAGTCAAGCTGCAGAAGGTGCAAATCAATTAGTAGCAAACAATACTACATTAAACGAAGGCGTTAGTAGTTTAGGTAAAGGTGTTCAATCTTTAGCGGAAGGAAATCAACAAGTAGTTGATGGGGTGAAAAAATTACAACAAAATCTAGAAACTTCAAAGCAAAAGATGGTAGCAAGTCAAGATTCGTTGACTCAATTATCTAAAGGTAAAAAATCATTAGATAGTTATGCAACATTAATTAAAACATTGAATTCTAATGCAGCATCACTTAATAATCAAGGATCAACAGCTTATGCAGAACAATTAACAAAAATAGCTAATACTTTATTGTTAAATGGTATGACTAGAGAACAAATTGATCGATGTACAATACCTAATGTATTTAGCTTGGCAAATTATTTGCCAGAATCAGCATATCCTAATGGAATAGATTCATATATGGATTCTGTTGCTACTTATACAACTGGTGCTGATACAGCAATTACTACTTTATCTAGTTCAACAAAAGATAGTTTAACTGATTTAGATGCTGCCCTTAATGGTGGTACTTTAACAGATGGAACAGAAATTCCTGCAGGATTATTAAAAGGAACACAAACAGTGCAAGCTGGATTAAATGAAGTAAATGCTAAAGTTAATGGTGGAACATATGCAACTGTAGTGAACAATAAAGCAGTTAACGTAACAGTTGATTCAAAAGATGCTTTAGTTTCAGGAGTTCAAGCTTATACAGCTGGTGTATCTAGCTTACAAGAAGGTTTATCAACAATTACTGGTAACAATACAACTTTAACAAATGGTGCTAGTGCTTTAGCTAATGGTACATCAACATTAAATAGTAATGTTCCTGCATTAACTCAAGGAATTACTGCTTTATCAAGTGGTGTTGATCAATTAGCTAATGGTACTTCAACATTAGTAAGCAATAACTCAACATTGTTGAATGGTGCTAACCAATTAGCAAGTGGTGCTGGTCAAATTAGTGACGGTGCTGGTCAGTTAGCTGCTGGTTCTGATACTTTAGGTGAAGGTATTGAAAGTGCAGCTGATGGTGTAAATACTTTAAATGATGCATTAAAATCTGGTGCAGAAGAAAGTAAGATTGATTCAACTGATAAAACAACAGATATGGTTGCTACTCCAGTTGAAACAAGCCATAAAGAAATTTCTAAAGTTGAAAATAACGGTCATGCAATGGCTCCATATATGATGTCAGTTGGCTTATATGTAACATGCTTAGCATTTGCGTTAATGTACCCAATTAGACATGGTATTAAGAAAGCTGAAAATGCATGGAAATATTGGGCTAGTAAAGCAACTGTTATGTATACAGTTTCTACATTAGCTGCAATCGTTATGGTAACTGCTTTAAGATTAATCAATGGATTTGAACCTGTTAACTTAGGTTTAACATACTTGCTTGCGATTCTCGTATCGGCGGCATTTATGTCACTTGTTATGTTGTTAAGTTTAACAACAGGATTTATCGGAGACTTCTTGTTGCTTGTATTCATGATTGTTAACTTAGGTGGTTCTGCTGGTACTTATCCATTAGATACAGGTCCGGCTATCTACAAAGCTATTCATAAATTTGTTCCATATACTTATAGTGTAGATGGATTTAGAAAAACAATTAGTATGACAGCTCCTTCAATTTCAGTTGAAATTGCAGTGTTTGCAGGAATCTTAATTGTATGTTCATTATTAACAGTTGTTTACTTCAAATATAAAAACAAAGAAGATAAACATGCAATTCCTCAAATGTTTGAAGAAGTAAATTCAACAAAAGCTGAATAGTATAAAGGAATCCTAGAAATAGGGTTCTTTTTTATATGTAGTTCAAACAAAAAGTGAAAATATTTTTTGTGAATATTTTAACAAAATGATAAAATAAAGGTAGGAGGATGAATCTATGGAAATTAAAAATGTTGTTGTTATTGGTGGAGGCGTTTTAGGAAGTCAAATTGCTTATCAAGCAGCGTATTGTGGATTTAATGTAACGATTTGGCTTAGAAGCGAAGGAAGCATAGGAAGATGTCAACCAAAGTTAGACCATTTAAAAGAAGTTTATCATGATACTATTACTTTGATGGCAAGTGATGAGGGAAAAACACCTCAAAATTGGGCAATAGGTATTAGTGATTATGAAGATTTTGATAAAGAAAAATGTTTAGAAAAAGCTGATCGTGCTTATGAAAATATTAAATTAGAATTAGATTTAAGTAAAGCAGTTGGTGATGCCGATTTAATTATTGAATCAATGGCGGAAAATGTTGAACAAAAAAAAGATATTTATAAAAAGATGGCAGACTTATTACCAGAAAAAACAGTGATTGTTACAAACTCATCGACATTATTACCATCGAAGTTCGCTAAATATACAAAGCGTCCAAATAAGTATTTATCTTTACATTTTGCAAATAGTATTTGGAAAAATAATATGACAGAAGTCATGGCACAAAAACAAACGGATCAAAAATATTTTGATTTGATTATGGATTTTGCTAAAGAAATAAGAATGATACCATTACCTGTTCGTAAAGAAAAATCAGGATATTTATTAAATTCAATGCTTGTTCCTTTATTGTTTTCAGGTATGGATCTTTATGTTAATGGGATTAGCGATCCTGAAAGTATAGATAAAGCTTGGACTTTAGGTACAGGAGCTCCGAAAGGACCTTTCCAAATTTTAGATACGGTAGGACTTACGACAGCTTATAATATTGTTTCAATGTATTTAAAAGTTCCTTCATTTTTAGCTCCTTATAATTTTAAAGGAATGGCTAAGATGTTAAAGAAATATATTGATGAAGGAAAACTTGGAATGGCTTCAGGTGAAGGTTTTTATAAATATTAGAAGAATTGTTTTTTTATTTATTATAATTATAAAGAGGGATGGAGATGGAGAAATGGCCAAAAAGGTACTGTATGTCGCAATTGATAAACTAACAAAAGAGGTTTATAAATTTAAACAATGGAGCGAATGTCAAAAACTTGTAAGCGAAGGAAAATATGTTTATAAGGGGTTTTCGCAAGAAGAGTTAAAAGATGTAGAGAGCTATATTGCTTCTTTTAAACAAACAATGGATGAATCACAACTTAATTTAAATGAAAAAGATGTACCATATGCTTATGTAGATGGAAGTTGTTTAACAAATGGAGATACATGTTATGCTTATAGCTTTGGTGTAATAATTGTTGAAAATAATCAAGAAATTTATACAAACTGTCAAAAATTTGATGATGAATTTGTAGAATATAATCAGGTTATGGGAGAATTAAAAGCAGCGTTAGATGCAGTTTCTTATTGCGTTCAACAAGGATACAAGAAAATGTATGTAATTCATGATTATGAAGGTGTTGCTTTCTATGCAACAGGAGCGTGGGTTAATGAAGATGAAAGACTTGAAAATCTTTATGTAAAACAAATGAAAGAATATGAAAAACAAATTGAAATTACTTTTGTGAAAGTAAAATCACATGTCGCAAATAAAACGAAAATCAATCGATATAATGATCGAGCAGATGAACTCGCTAACTTAGCGCTTGGTAGATAATTGGAAAGAAATTTCCAATTTTTTTACAAAAAAGAAGAAAAAAGCAAAAAAAGAGCGAATAAATAAGTAGGAAGATTACTTATGGAAACGGTAATACAAAATACAATAACCAATCATAAAGTCATGTTAGATCAACATTGCAAAGCAATCGTAGGAAATCAGGAGATGCTAGCAAGAATGATTCATGAATTTGTAAAAGAGGCAAGACATTTAAGTGTTAAAGAAATTATGAAAAGCATCAAGGATGAACAGCGTTTTAGGTGGCTCAATAATGAAAATATGATACCAAACTATGGAACAGTAAAGTTTGATATGTTATGTTGTGTTGATCTTCCTCAATTAAATGGAACCAATAAACGAATCTATTTAAATGTTGAAATACAAAATAATATTCATCCAGGTTATTCACTTGTAACAAGAGGAATAGCGTATGTACTAAGGATATTAACAACACAATGGGGAAGGAAATATGATGATAAAAACTATGATGGAATGAAGAAAGTCTATTCATTATGGATCATGCCACAAGCAACAAAAAGAAAAGATGGAGATGTAGATGTTTACAAGGTAAAAAAGAAAGGAGGAATAGAAAAGAAGAAAACAAAGAAAATTATGACGAGGAAGAACTTATTATGATATACTTGAACCAGAAACATGATACTACAAAAAAGTATCCCAAACATGATGAAGTACTCATGCCATTAGTAGCCTTTTTAAATAATAGAATAGACTATCAAGGAAAGAAAGAGATTATTAAAGGATATGGATTTAATGAAATAGAAAGGGAGGTCAAAGAAATGTGTGATTATGCAAACTATCTTGAAAGAAAAGCAAGAAATGAAGGAATCAGTCAAGAAATTAGTCAAGTAATCAACCAAGGCAAAAAAATAGAACGTAAAGAAAAGAATATAGAACATGTAAGAAATGTGATGAATGCGTTAAATTGTTCATATCAAAGAGCAACAAACATTTTAAAATTATCAGAGAATGAAAAAAAGAGTATTGAAAAGTATTTTCAATCTTAATGATTAAAAGATATGTTTAAAGAGTAATTAAAAAGATTGCTCTTTTTTTCATATTATGAAACGAATAAATCTCTTGTTTTGTAAGTGTTATAATACCAATAGATAAAAACGGAGGTAGAGAAAATGAGTTTTCCAAAAGGTTTTTTATGGGGTGGAGCTATTGCTGCCAACCAATATGAAGGGGCTTGGTTAGAGGATGGTAAACAACCAAACGTTACAGATGTATTAGTAGGTATTATGTCAAAAGATCCTGGTATTAAATGGGATGAAACAAAGAAAAAATATAAAATGGAATTAAATCCCGATAAAGTTTATTTAAGTCATAAAGCTGTTGATGGTTATCATCGTTACCGTGAAGATTTAAAACTTATGAAAGGCATGGGATTCAACAGTTTTAGAACTTCAATTGCTTGGGGGAGAATTTTCCCAAATGGAGATGAACTAAAACCAAATGAAGCAGGACTTGCCTATTATGATGATATGTTTGCTTGTATGAATGAATTAGGAATGGAACCAGTGATTACTTTATCACACTATGAAACACCACTTCATTTAATTACTGAATATGGCGGATGGTCAAATCCTAAAATGATTGATTTTTGGTTACGTTATGTAAAAACTGTTTTTACACGTTATAAAGGAAAAGTTAAATTTTGGCTTACATTTAATGAAGTCAATGCTTTATTTAGAATGCCACTTGTTGCTGGTGGGGTTCTTACAATCAAAGATCCTAAAGATCCTAGTGATCCAATTGGTTCAACAACAAAACAAGATCAATGGGATGCTTATCATAATATCTTAGTCGCAAATGCGAAAACAGTTCAATTAGGGCATGAAATTAGTGAAGATTACCAAATTGGATGTATGATGACAGCTTCATCAGTAGCTACTTATCCATATAACTGTGACCCATTAAATGTTGTTGGAACATTAGATGCTCAACGTATGAATATTTTCTTTATGGCAGATCCATTCTGCTTAGGTATTGTACCAACTTATTTAAAGAAAGTATGGAAAGAAGATCAAGTAAATGTAGAATTTAGTGATGAAGAATTAAAATTGATCAAAGAAAATACAGTTGATTTCTTATCATTTAGTTATTATCGTTCAACAACATTTGATCGTGACGTGAACTTAAAAGTAGATACAGGTGGACTTACATGCCGTGATAATCCATATCTTAAAGATAAAGCACCTCAACCTTGGGGATGGGCTGTTGATCCAGTAGGATTACGTTATACTTTAAATGTTTTATATGATCGTTATCATTTACCATTATTAATTGTAGAAAATGGTGTTGGTTTAGATGAAAATATTGATGAAAAAGGTGAAATTCATGATGATTTCAGAGTTCATTATATTGAAGAACATTTAAAGAATGTTAACGATGCTATTGAAGATGGTGTTGATTGTCGAGGATATTTATATTGGGGTCCAATTGATGTTGTATCAGCTGGTACTGGTGAAATGAAAAAACGTTATGGTTTTGTTTATGTAGACCGTTTTAATGATGGACATGGTACGCTAGAAAGAAAATTAAAAGATTCTTATTATCGTTATAAAGAAATAATTGAATCTAATGGGGAAGTTTTATTAGAGGATGAATAAGGTGTGATTTTAAAAATCACATCTTTTTTTTGACATTTTTTTTTAGTGTAATCATATATGATGATAAAGGGGTAAGCAAGATGGATATCTATGTAGAATTAACTTATTGTATGAATGGTATCTTATTTATCATGACTTATGAAATGATTTCATTATTGCTTAATATTCATTGGTCTTTTATGAAAATCCTTTTCTTGAGTTTTTTAAGTAATATATCAGTTATTCTCATTTATATAGACTATTTGCCATATATAAGTTTTTTATACTGGTTTGTCCTTTTTTTATTCTTTTTTAAAAAACAATTTTTCTTATATTTTCCAGTTTTTTTAATCGTTTATTTTTCAATACTGTTCTTTATCAATACCCTAATAAAAGAATCATTTATTTATAATGGAATCTTGATTACCCCTATTTCTTATAAGAATTTAGTTATTATTGTTATTACCTTTTTATTTCTTATTATTCAAAGTATTTATCTAACGTATACTAAAAGAAAAATAAAACATCAAAATTATCTTTATGATGTTATTCTTTTTCAAGAAAATAAAACAATTTATTGTAAAGGATTTTTAGATAGTGGAAATGAGGCATACTATAAAGGCTATCCCTTGATTTTTATTAAAAAAAGTATTCTATATCCTTATAAACAAATTGATCAAATCCAACTAGAAGGTATTAAAAAACGTAAAATTGATATTCTTTTAATTGATTCAATTTTAGTCAATCAACAAAAACTAGATAATGTTTATATTGGTGTATTAGATGATTTAAAGTATGATTGCTTGCTTAATCAAGAATTGATGGGAGGTGTAATCTAATGTGGGATGTATTTCGTCAATTTTTAAATCAAAATCAGTTTCTTTATTATATTGGTAAACATGATATTTTACCTCCTCCATTAAAAGGGGAAGAAGAAAGAAAAGTGATTGACCAAGCTGTTTCAGGAAATCAAAAAGCAAGAGATACTTTGATAGAACATAATTTAAGACTCGTTGTCTATGTGGCTAAAAGGTATGATAATAGTACAAATTGTCCATTAGAAGATTTAATTAGTATTGGTACGATTGGACTTGTAAAAGCCATCAATACATTTAAAGCAGATAAAAACATTAAACTAGCAACCTATGCTTCACGGTGTATTGAAAATGAAATATTAATGTATTTAAGGAAAAATAATAAAATACGTTATGAGATATCTTTGGATGAACCTCTTAATATAGATTATGATGGCAATGAGCTTTTACTTGGTGATATCGTAGGAACAGATGATGATCTTGTTGAACAAGAAATGATGAAAAGCGATCAAAGAAAATTATTTTATGAAGCTTTAAAAGATTTAAATGAACGTGAAAAAGAAATCTTGATTTTAAGATATGGGCTTTCAAATCATGATGAATTAACGCAAAAAGATGTGGCTAAGCTTTTAGGAATATCACAGTCTTATATTTCGCGTCTTGAAAAAAAGATTATTAAAAAATTAAGAAATCAATTAAACTTTGATGAAGTCAAAGAATAAAAAATGACAAAAAAGCCAAAATAATTTTGGTGATTATTGTGGAAAAACAACAAAATAGATACATTACTTTACAAAAAACGCTTTCTAAACAAGAATTCTATATACTTATTGAAAAATATCAAAAAACACATGACCCAATAGTTAAAGAAGAACTTCTTGTAGGAAATATGCGTCTTGTTCTTTCATTAATGAAACGCTTTTATCAAAAATCAAAGCATTATGAAGATTTATTTCAAGTTGGAATGATCGGATTGATTAAAGCCATTGATAATTTTGATACCAGCTATCAATTACAATTTTCAACCTATGCCGTTCCTTTGATTCTTGGTGAAATGAAACGCTATTTAAGAGAAGAGAGTCAAGTAAAGATTTCAAGAACGGTCAAAGACCTTTCTTATGCTATCTTAAAAGAAAAAGAAAAATATCTTGTAGAAAAACAAAGAGAACCAACTATTGAAGAACTCGTAAGTAATCTACAAATAGATCAACATTCAATTATAGAAGCAATACAATCTACCCAAAGTGTTGCTTCTTTTCAAGAAATTATTGGTCATGATGATCAAAATGAACTCCATCTTATTGATATGATTCCCCTCGATAAAGAAACACTCAAACATTATCATCAACACTTAGATTTAAAAAAAGCGATGACTTGTTTAAATCCAAGAGAACAAAAAGTGATTCAAGAACGTTATTATAAGGGCTATTCACAATGTGAAATTGCGAAAGAGCTTTTTGTTTCACAAGCTCAAGTATCTCGTATTGAAAAAAATGCTTTAGAAAAACTACATAAAAAATTAGTTTAAAGCATATTTTTATACAGGTGATAAAATGCGACTTGTTTCTTTACAATCAAAAGATGTCATTAATGTTTATGATGGCAGGAAGATTGGTTATATTGCAGATATTGAAGTAGATTGGTGTCAAAGATGTATTCAAGCATTGATTGTTGAAAAAATCAATTTCTTTCACTTTCTTTGTTTTTTTAAAGAACCACCGGTTATTGTTATTCCAATTCAATGTGTGGTCTCTTTAAAAGGAGATGTTATTTTAGTAAATATTGAACATGATTAGTACGTTTGCTTTGATTAAAGAGAAATGTATGATATAATGGAGAAGAAATCAAAGGAGGACGACTTCATGGATAAAGTAAAAAAATGGTTTTTTGATGAAGATGGCGATGGAGAAGATGTGGTTGAAGAATATGATGCTGTAGAGGTTGATACTGAACCTAAAACAAGTTTATTTGAACAAGCCAAGTTCTCTAAAACAAGCGAAGCTGTTAAATCATTAAATATGAATAAAGATAGTCATTTAGTTTTATTTGAACCACGTTCTTTTGGAGAAACTCAAGATATTGCAAACTATTTAAAAACTAAAAAAGCTACTGTTGTAAATTTACATCGTTTACAAAAAGATCAAGCAAAACGTGTGGTAGATTTCTTAAGCGGTGTTATTTATGCAATTGAAGGGGATATTCAAAGAATTGGTCCAAAGATTTTCTTATGTACACCTCGTAATATTTCTGTTGCTGGTACAATTGATTTAGATGAAGATGAACAAGAAGATTAAAAAGTATGGTTTCCATACTTTTTTAATATGTTAGAACATTTTAAAGGGGAAGAAGTCTTTGTTAAAAAAATCTTGGATTATAAAGATCAAGTAGATTATAAACAAAGACTTATTTTAACTTCTTTTTTAGATCCTTATCATCAATCAATTGTAAGAAGTATTATTGGTCATGGTGACATTCAAATAAAAGAACAGGGTGGATTTTTAAATAGTGAAAGTAAAAGAATGATTTTAGCGCCTGATTTTTATGAAATCGAAGAAAGTGATTTTGAAATTGTGGTTTGCAAAATCGTTTATGCTAAAAATTTTGAAAAATTAAGTCATCGAGATATTTTGGGAGCTTTGATGTCTTTAGGAATTAAAAGAGAATTATTTGGCGATATTGTTGAAAAAGATAAAGAGTTTTATTTAGCCGTCGATCGTCCTATTTATGAATATTTAAAAGATGAACTTAAAATGATTAAAAGAAGTAAGGTGAAACTTACCAAGTGTCAAGAAGAAATAGAAGTAAAGAATGAATATATCATAAAATCCTTTATTGTTTCTTCAGTGAGACTTGATAAAATCATTTCTTCTTTCTATAAAATATCTAGACAGAAAGCGGCTGAATTTATTCGTGCAGGCCACGTAAAAGTTAATCATAAACCGGTTGAACAAATAAATTATTTGTGTAATAATAAAGACATAATATCATTCAAAAAGCATGGAAGAGTCATGTTTGTTGATTGTAACAGACAAACACGTTCAAATAACTATGTGGTTGAAGGGTATTTTTATAAGTAGGGGAGTGAACAAGATGCCATTAAAAAAACAATTATTTGGTTATAATAAAGAACAGGTCGATGATTTAATGGATCAAAAAGACCGAGAAATCAAATCTTTAAATGAGCAAATAAATAAATTAAAAGAAGACTATGAACACTTAGAAAAACAAAAGTCATTATTACAGCATCGTGTGAACATCCAAGAACAAACAAATGAAGAAATTGCGCGTCTTGCCCTAAAAGAAGCGAGTGAACTTATTGACAAAGCGAAAAAGAATGCTAATATGATACTGAGCGAATCGCTAGAGTATGTTCGTTCATTATCTGATGAAATGAGTGACTTTAAAGCGCAAGCTGTTAAATTTAGAGCTTCGGTCGAAAAAATGTCAAAAGATATCCTTGAGTCTATTGACCAGTCAGAAGTTTATAATTTAATTAATGAAGATAAATACGATGAAGGAGACAGTTTATAATTTACGTTTTAAGAGAGCTGATGGTTGGTGAAAATCAGTAACACGGATTATAATGGATCACTCTGGAGTAGCCCTTTGAACTAAGTAGAAGGTGACGTTAATCGCGTTAAGATTTCAAGAGCGTATGAAAATACGAATTAAGGTGGTACCGCGATCACATCGTCCTTAGGATGATGTGTTTTTTTATTTTTAAAGAGAGGAAAGAAAAAATGAATTACAAAGACACATTATTAATGCCAAAAACTGACTTTGAAATGCGTGGAAACTTACCAAAAAAAGAACCTAAATATGTAGAACGTTGGCAAGAAAATGACATGTACAACAAAGTTATCCAACAAAATGAAGGGAAAGACAGCTTTGTCTTCCATGATGGGCCTCCTTATGCAAATGGAAATATGCATATGGGACACATGTTAAATAAAGTTATCAAAGACGTTATTTGTCGTTATAAAAATATGAATGGTTTCTACACACCTTATATTCCTGGATGGGATACACATGGGTTACCAATTGAAAATGCTATTCAAAAATTAGGTGTTAACCGTAAAGAAATGCCAACAGCTAAATTTAGAGAAAAATGTGATGCTTATGCACATGAACAAGTAAATAAACAAATGGCACAACTTATCCGTATGGGGACATTTGCGGATTATAAACACCCATATTTAACATTACAACATGAATTTGAAGCAAGACAAATTGAAGTGTTCGCTAAAATGGCGGTGGATGGATTGATTTTCAAAGGATTAAAACCAGTATATTGGTCACCATCAAGTGAATCTGCTTTAGCTGAAGCTGAAGTTGAATATCATGATATCAAATCACCAACAATTTTTGTTAAATTCCAAGTGAAAGACGGTAAAGGAATCTTAGATAATGATGTTAATTTCGTTATTTGGACAACAACTCCTTGGACAATTCCAGCTAACTTAGCTATCTGTTTAAATGCTTCTTATAACTATGCCTTAGTAGAAACAGAAAAAGGAAAATTAATTGTTTTAGATACTTTAGTTGATGAATTAATGGCTAAATTTGAAATCACTGATTACAAAGTTGTTAATCATTATAAAGGATCTGAATTAGAATACATTACTTGTCTTCATCCGTTATATGATAGAGAATCATTAGTTATCTTAGGAGATCACGTAACTGCTGATTCTGGTACTGGATGCGTTCATACTGCACCTGGATTTGGAGCAGATGACTTCTTTGTAGGTCAAAAATATAACTTACCAGCTTATTGTAATGTTGATGAACACGGTTGTATGATGGAAGATTGTGGTGAATGGTTAGCCGGTCAATATGTAGATGACGCGAATAAAACAGTGACTATGAAATTAGACGAAATTGGAGCTTTATTAAAACTTGAATTCATTACGCATAGTTACCCACATGATTGGCGTACTAAAAAACCTATTATCTTTAGAGCAACTGATCAATGGTTCTGTTCATTAGATAAAATCAGAGATAAATTATTAAGTGAAATTGATAGTGTTAACTGGTTAAATGAATGGGGTCATATTAGAATCTATAACATGATTAGAGATCGTGGAGACTGGTGTATTTCACGTCAACGTACTTGGGGTGTTCCAATTCCTATTTTCTATTGTGAAGATGGAACGCCAATCATTGAACAAGAAGTATTTGATCATATTTCTAAATTATTCAGAGAACATGGATCAAATGTTTGGTTTGAAAGAGATGAAAAAGATTTATTACCTGAAGGATATACAAATGAACATTCACCAAATGGTATCTTCAAAAAAGAAAAAGATATCATGGATGTATGGTTCGACTCAGGAAGTTCACATACAGGTGTCATGGTAGAAAGAGGATTTAATTATCCAGTAGACCTTTACTTTGAAGGTAGTGACCAATATCGTGGATGGTTCAACTCATCATTAATTATCGGTGTAGCTGCTCATGGTAAAGCCCCTTATAAAACTGTCTTATCACATGGTTTCGTATTAGATGGTAAAGGAAATAAAATGTCTAAATCTTTAGGAAATACAGTAGATCCTATTAAACTTGTTAATCAATATGGTGCTGACATTGTAAGATTATGGGCTACTTCTGTTGCTTATCAACAAGATGTTCGTATTTCTGATGAAATTATGAAACAAGTGGCTGAAGGATATCGTAAAATTCGTAATACAATGAGATTTGTTTTAGGTAACTTAAATGATTTCAAAGCAAGTGATTTAGTAGAAATCAAAGATTTACCTGGTGTTGATCAATATATGTTAGCTAAATTAAATGAATTAATGAAAGCATATGATGAAGCTTATGCAAACTATGATTTTGCAACAGCAAACCAAGAAATCTTAAATTACTTTACAAATACCTTAAGTTCATTCTATATGGATTTCACAAAAGATATCTTATACATTGAAGATGCAAATTCTCCACGTAGAAGACAAGTTCAAACAGTTTTATATCATCATGCAAAAACAATGATGAAATTATTATCAACAGTACTAGTATTTACAGCTGAAGAACTACATGATCATTTCCATTGTGATGAAACAAAAGCAGAATCTATCTTCTTAGAACCAAAATATGAATTATTTAATATTGAAAACGAAGAAGAAGTTTTAGCTTATTTCTCTAAATTTATGGAAGTAAGAAAAGATGTCTTAAAATCTATGGAAGGTTTAAGAAATGAAAAATTAATTAAATCGAATATGGAAACAAAAGTAACTTTATCTTTAAAAGATGAATATAAAGATATTGCTAACTTAAAAGATGATTTAAAACAATTATTCATTGTAGCAAAAGTTGAATTAGTAAATGATACAACTTTAGAAGAATATGAAACAAGCTACATCAAGGTTGAAAAATTCAATGGTGTGCAATGTCCAAGATGTTGGAACTATTTTGATGAAGATGAAATGAATGGTGAATTATGTTCACGTTGTGCAAGTGTAGCTCACCGTGTAGCTGAATAAAAGACGAGCAATCGTCTTTTTTTTTATGCTTTAAAATGATAAAATGAAAGAAGATTACAAATGTAAGGAGTTTCATTATGGAATTAAAAAGTTTAAAACAAAGACAAGCAGGTGTTTTGTTGCCCTTATTTAGCTTGCCTAGTCGTCATGGCATTGGTGATTTAGGGAAAAGTGCTTATGAATTTATCGACTTAAGTGCAAAAGCTGGTTTTTCCATCTGGCAAATATTACCACTAAATCCCTCAAGTTCAGGGAATTCACCCTATACACCTTATTCTTCTTTTGCAGGAGATGAAATCTATATCTCTTTGGATTTATTACAAGAATGGCATTTATTAGAAGAAGTTCCCTCTTATTTAGAAGATTATCCTAAGGTAGATTATAAACGTGTACGTCTTTTTAAAGATAAATATTTAAGAAAAGCCTATCAAACATTTTTACAAGATAAAGAACTCAAAAAAGAATATCGTACTTTTGTTAAAGGAACATTTTGGTTAAAAAAATATGCCCGTTTTATGGCTTTAAACCAAGCGAATGATGGGTTGCCTTGGGCTGATTGGAATGAAGAAGATCAAAAAGTAAGTGGAAGTAATGCAGGATTGGAAGATGAAATTGCCTATATTCAATTCTTACAATATATTTTTGTTAAACAATTTAATTTATTAAAAATACATGCACACGAAAAAGGTGTTTCTATTATGGGAGATCTTCCACTTTATGTAGGAAATGATTCAGCTGATGTTTATGAATATCGTAAATGTTTTCAATTAGGAAAAGATTATTATCCACTTTATATTTCAGGAGCGGCACCTGATTATTTTTCTGCGGATGGTCAATTATGGGGACATCCTCTTTATAATTGGAATTATTTAAAGAAAACAAGATATAATTTTTGGATCAAAAGATTAAAATGGAATAATGAAATCTTTGATATTTTGCGTATTGATCATTTTAGAGCCTTTGATACGTATTGGTCGGTTCCTTATGGAAGTAAGACGGCAAGTGAAGGAAAATGGATTGAAGGACCTAGTTATCATTTCTTAGATTCAGTTTATAAACAACTTCCTGAATTAAATATGATTGTTGAAGATTTAGGAGAATTAAGACCAGAAGTTCATGAATTACGTGATCATTATCATTTACTTGGAATGAAAGTTATGCAATTTTCATTTGGTGAAGATGAAAGAAAAGTAAAATATAAAATACCTAAACAATCTGTTGTTTATACGGGAACACATGACAATGCACCTTTAAAACAATGGTATGATGAATTAGAAGACAAAGAATTTATAAAAGAGGTCATGATCTCTTTGGGATATAAAGGAGAAGATGTCATACAAGATATTTTAAGTTATGCGTTTGATTGTGATGCTTTGATTGCGATGCTTCCTGTTCAAGATTTACTTGGTTATGGAAAAGAAGCTCGTGTCAATCTTCCTGGAACAGTAGGTTCATATAACTGGTCATATCGTTTAACATCGTTTGATGACTATAAAAAGAAACTAAAAGATATTAAGAAAATGATAGATAAGTCTAAAAGATAAATACCATACTTATTTTTTAAAAAGCCTAAAAAACCGCGTCAAAAGCGGTTTTTTTCTGTTTTTCAACAATGTAATCGCTTTTATTTTTATTTTTTCTTATAATAAATTGATTTTTATTTAAGAAAAAATATAATAAACATCGTAGACAAGTCATGAACAGGTTTTTCTTCCTTAAATATTTTTTTGACAACAACATTTTGAAATTTGTACAAGACTTGTAGAATTTATCTAAAGGCCATTTGGTCTTTTTTTTTATCTTTTTTATAGGTTTGTGTTATAATTGATGAAAAGAGGTGAAAAAATGGAACACTCAATTAAAGCAGGACTTATGATTACAAGTGCCTCTGATTATAATATGGAAATATGTCGAGGAGCAAATGAAGCGTGTAAAGAACTAGGAATAGAACTTGTCATCTTTTTTGGTGGTTCAGTTGATCCAAATGTAGAGTTTGTACAATCATCTGATTATCAAAAAGCAAATGTCTATGTTTTTGCGGATTATTTAGATTTAGATTTTTTGGTTATTCCCGCTTCGAGTATTTGTCGTACGGATCAAAAAACAAGAGAAGCTTTTCCAAAATATTTTCATATACCAATTGTTACTTTAAATTCACAAATAAAAGATTATCCTTTTGTTGTCTATAATAACAAAAAAAGTGTTTATAATGCTGTAAGTTATATGATTGAAAAAAATCATTGTCAACATATTGGAATTATTACTGGTTATGATAGTGGGGTTACTGCCAAACAAAGACTTGCAGGTTATCAAGAAGCTTTATCAAGTCATGATATGCCTTTTGAAGAAAAATATATTTTATCAACACCTGGTTATAATATTGATTCAGGGAATTTAATGAATAAATGGCTTCAAGAAAATCCTGAATTAGATGGAATTATGTGCGTGACGGATGATATTGCTTATTATTTATATCGTGAATTAGAAAAAATAGGAAAACGTGTAGGTAAAGATATTATGGTGTCTGGTTTTGATGATAAACCAGAATCAACACATATGGTTCCACCGCTTGCTTCTTGTCATGCGGATGCTTCTCTTATTGCTTATTTAGGAATAAAACAAGGCTATGATCTTTATAAAAATGGTTCTACGCAAAATCAATACATTGATGCACATTTTATTCCTCGTCTTTCTGTTGATTGTGAAAACTATGAGGAAACTGAAATTGGTGAATTTATTCGTTTTTGTAGAGCTGAAAAAGAAAGTAATGAATATATAGCTCAAGGAATGACACAATATGTTTTTGATAATAAATTGGTTTATAGTTCCAATTATCAAGAAACTGTGTGGAGTTTCTTTACTTATTTATTGGATCTTTCGGTAAAAGATTGTACGAAACATTGTGTTTATCAACAAATAGGAGATTATATCAATTTGATTTTTAATGAAGATGATATTCGTTATTTGGATTTAGAAAGACTCTTTTTATGTCTATCATTTTTAATAAATACTGAAAACTACCTCAACATGGAAGATAAAATAAAACTCCAATCTTTTAAACAATATATTTATTTACAAATGATTAGTAGTTATAATTATCTTCTTTTGTTAAAAGAAAAGCGCTATACAAGGAGAATGAGAAGTATTGGACAAGTGAATAAAGGGATGTTGTTTGAATCATTGAATGATGATATTTATGCTATTGCGGATAATATACCTTCTCTAGGTATTCATAATGCACAGCTTTATCTTTTTGAAACACCTGTTGTGACTTATGAATTTAGACCACTTGTTATGCCAAAAACAATGGAATTAATTATAAATGTTGAAAATGATCAAAGACAACCTATTAAAAATACACATGTGTTACTAAAAGATGTTTTAAATCTTGCAAAACAACCTTATAAAATACTTACAAGCATTTACTCTAATGAAAATTTTTATGGCTTTTTGGTGACGGATTGTACATATTTTGATTTAGAAACACTTGAATATCTTTCTAATCAAATTGGGATATCTTTAAATGTCAATGCCATTGTTAGAGAACTAAATAGTATTTCTAATACAGATGAATTAACTCATATTTATAATCGACGAGGACTTATTCAAAATATTAAAGTTCTTTATAAAAAATATAAAGAAGTTTCTAAAAATCTTTATTTCTTTATAGGGGATTTAGATAATTTAAAATATATTAATGATACATTTGGACATGACCAGGGAGATAAAGCAATTCAAACAGTATGTGAAATACTAAATGATATTTTTCAAACACATGCTGTTATTGGACGCTTAGGTGGCGATGAATTTGGTATTGCGTTTACTTGTAAAAATGAAGATTTTATTATTCAAATTGATTCATTAATTCAAGAAAGAACACAATACTTTAATAAAAAATATCATTTACCTTATTATGTTAGTTTATCCTATGGAATAAGTGTCTTTGACTATAATAGTCCTTTTGATTTAAATCATACCATTAGATTGGCAGATACATTAATGTATGAAAGAAAAAAGGAAAAACATTTACAAAGAGGAAAAAAAGGATAAGGAGGAACTATTTTGAAAAAAAACAAAATAAATCTTTCAAGAGAACAATTGGAAGAAGCTATTCAATTATTTAATCGAAGTATGGATGATTATTTATATCTTTTTGATATTCAAAATGATTATTATAGTATTTCAAAACATGCCGTAAATCGTTTTTGTTTGCCAAATTATCATTTTTGTGATGCAACAAAAGCCCATAACTATTTTGTTTATGAAGACGATCTTCCTTTATTATTTGATGAGTTCAATAAAATTAAATCGGGAGAAATTACTGAGCATAGTTTACATTATCGTTGGTTAGATCGACAACATAATCCAGTTTGGATCAATTGTCGAGGTGATGTGATTTTAGATGAATTTAATAAACCTTTATACCTTATTGGTTGTGTTAATGAAATTGGAAAAAGACAAAAAGCAGATAATATTAGTGGACTTTTAAGAGAACCAAGTTTAGAGGAGTATGTTTCTTCTAAAAGTAAAAATAATATTACAGGTTATTTTATGCAAATTGGTATTGATGATTTTGACGAAATCAATGGGCGTTTTGGTTTAAAGTGTGGAGATGAAATTTTAAAACAGTTTTCTATGTGTATGCAATCGTGTATCAATGAAAATCAAAAGATTTACGAATTGGGAAATGGTCGCTTTATGATTATGGACTTAGCAAATCACACAAAAGAAGATATCTTAGAACTTTATGATGAATTAAAAAAATCAGTTGAGGTTGCTTTAGAAGAGAGTGATTATCGCATGGTTTATACGATTTCAGTAGGGATTGTTGAGATTGATAAAGAAATGAAAGACTATGATACACTTATTAAATATTCAGAATTTGCCTTAAACGAAGCTAAGAAAAAAGGAAAGAATAGTTGTTATTTCTTTACACAAGATAAATATAAACAATTCATTCGAAGAAGAGAAATTCGTGTTGGATTACAAAATGCAGTTGATCACAATTTTGAGAATTTTGATGTTTATTACCAACCAATTATTGATATACATACAAGAAATCTTATAGGTGCAGAAGCTTTAATGCGTTTTAAAATGAAAAGAAATGAACAAATTGAATTTGTTTCACCAGCAGAATTTATTCCTATTTTAGAAGAATCTGGTTTAATTATTCCTGCTGGTCGTTGGATTTTAAGACAAGCGGTTGCTTGTTGTAAAAAGTGGCAAGAATTTATTCCTGAATTTAAGGTGAATGTTAATTTGTCCTATGTACAAATTATTAAAAGTAGGATCTTAGATGAAATTAAACAAGCTTTAAAAGATTATACCTTAAAACCTGCTTTGTTAGGGATTGAGGTAACAGAATCAGGTTATTTAGAAAATACATATCATTATAAAAAACTTTGGTCATCATTGAAAAAAGAAGGAATTACGCTTATTTTAGATGATTATGGAACAGGGTATTCAAATGCATATCGTTTAAGTGATTTAACACCGCATTATATTAAAATAGATCGTGTTTTAACCCAAAAAGCACTTTCTTCAAATTATGAAAGAAGTATTTTGATTTATATTATTGAAATGGCACATTCTTTGAAATTGAATGTATGTATTGAAGGTGTTGAAACAGAAGAAGAACTTCAAGAAATCAAAAAATTAAATCCAGATTATATCCAAGGTTATCTTTTTGGAAAACCAGCACCAGAGGATGAGTTTTATAATCGACAAATTAAGAAGAAATAATTCTTCTTTTTTTGAATTTTACATAAACTTGATAGATGGCAGATTGTTGGAAGTATAAAATGTTTTTATATTAAATAAGAAAGAGTGTATAAATTATACATTGGGGGAATAAAAATGAACGTATGCCGAGAAAATAGAGAGTTATCATGGCTTAAATTTAACGATCGTGTTTTAATGCAAGCAAAAGATCTACAAGTACCACTTGCGGAAAAGTTAAGCTTTATTTCAATTTATCAAACAAATTTAGATGAGTTTTTTATGGTACGTATAGGATCACTTTATGATCAAATGTTATTTTATCCAGATTCCAAAGACAATAAAACAGGAATGACGGGTTTAGAACAATTAAAAGTATGTTTAAAAAGAGTCCATTATCTTAATAAAAAGAAAGATCGTATTTATGAAAATGTGATGTCAGAACTTGGACGATCAGGATGGTCAGTAATAAAATATAAAGATATTGAAAGCAAGGAAGATCGTCGTTATTTTGCTGATTATTTTGAAAGAGAATTACTACCACTTATTTCACCACAAGTTATTTCTAAAAGACAACCATTTCCATTTATCAACAATCGTGAAATGTATGTCGTTGTACGCCTTGAATCGAAAAAAGGTAAAAGAAAAATGGGAATTATTTCTTGTGCTAATGCAATGGATGAAAGACTGATTGCACTTCCAAGTCAACCACAAAAATTTATTTTAGTAGAAGATATTATTTTACATTTTGTTTCACGTATTTTTTCTAAATATACTGTAAAAGAAAAAGCACTTATTCGTGTAACAAGAAGTGCGGATATTGATGAAGATGATCATTCATTAGAAGGGCATGAAGATTATCGAGAAATGATGGAAAACTTAATTAAACAAAGAAGAAAACTTTCGCCAATGCGTTTAGAAATGACACCAGGATTGGACGAACTTGAAGTACTTATGTTGATGAATTTCTTGAATTTAAAGAAAAATCAAGTTTTCATTAATAATTCACCTCTTGATTTTGGTTTTGTGGGTGAATTAAGAGAACGTCTAAAATATATTTGTCCAAGTATGTTCTATAAACGTTTAGAAGCAAGAAATAATGCATTTGTTGAAAATAGAGTACCGATGATTAAACAAATCTTAAAAAGAGATTTATTACTTTCTTATCCGTTTGAATCTATGTCACCATTTTTAAGACTTTTAGATGAAGCAAGTAATGATAAAAATGTGGTAAGTATTAAAATGACACTTTATCGTGTAGCAAAGAATTCTAAAATCGTAAAATCTTTAATTAAAGCAGCAGAAAATGGAAAAGAAGTTGTTGTTTTAGTTGAATTAAGAGCGCGTTTTGATGAAGAAAATAATATTGATTGGTCGAAACGTTTAGAAGAGGCTGGATGTCGTGTGATTTATGGTTTAGATGGTTTAAAAGTGCATTCTAAATTATGTTTAATCACGTATAAAAATGAAAAAGGAATTCAATATATTAGTCAAATTGGTACGGGAAATTATAATGAAAAAACATCAAGACTTTATACGGATTTATCATTAATGACTTCTAAATATGAAATTGGAGAAGAAATTAATGGAGTCTTTAATCATTTATGTTTAGGTGAGACCGAAAATCATACAGATTTACTCATGGTAGCACCACATTGTATGATCAGTCATATTTTTAAGTATATCGATGAACAAATCGAACTTGCTAAACAAGGAAAAGAAGCTTATATTGGCTTTAAATGTAATTCAGTAACAAGTAAAAAGATGATTGATAAGCTTATTGAAGCAAGTCAAGCAGGGGTTCAAATTGATATGGTTGTAAGGGGGATTTGTTGTATTATTCCTGGTGTTGAAGGAGCAACAGATCATATCCGAGTTTTATCAATTGTTGGAAGATATTTAGAACATTCTAGAATTTATATTTTTGGTAAAAATAATCCAACTGTTTATATTTCTTCAGCTGATTTAATGACACGAAATCTTGAAAGACGTGTTGAAGTGGCAGCACCTGTATTAGATGAAAAATTAAAACATAAGTTACTAACAATGTTTGATTGTATGCTTCGTGATAATGTAAAAGCATGTTCGTTAGAAAATAATGGTAAATATAAACGTATAAAAAATAAAAATAGAGAAATGAATAGTCAAGAATACTTTTTTAAAAATGATGTGAAATAGGAGGAGTTTTATGAGAGTTGGAATTCTTACAAGTGGTGGTGATTGTCAAGCACTTAATGCGACAATGCGTGGTTTAGTAAAAGCACTTTACCAACAAAGAAAAGATATTGAGATTATTGGCTTTTTAAAAGGTTATCAAGGATTGATGTATGAAAAATATAAAAAGATGTCTTTAAGTGATTTTGAAGATATTTTAAATGTTGGTGGAACGATTTTAGGCTCTTCACGTTGTCCTTTTAAAAAAATGCGTGTTATTGAAGATGGTTTTGACAAAGTTGAAGCTATGAAAAAAACATATAAGAAATTGAAACTTGATTGTCTTGTGGTTTTAGGGGGAAATGGTTCTTTAAAATCGGCTAACATGTTAGCACAAGAAGGTTTAAATGTGATAGGACTCCCTAAAACAATCGATAATGATACATGGGGTACAGATTATACTTTTGGTTTTCAAAGTGCGGTCGATATTGCAACAAACTATTTAATTGAAATTGAAACAACTGCTAAAAGTCATAGTCGAGTTTTCGTTGTAGAAATCATGGGACATAAAGTAGGACATATTTGCTTACAGGCAGGTATTGCAGCAGGAGTGGATGCGATTTTACTTCCAGAAATTCCTTATGATATTAAAGTGGTTGCGAAAAAAATTAAAGAAAATCAAAAAACAGGAAAAGAATATACAATCATTGCTTGTGCAGAAGGAGCTATTAGTGAAGAAGATAGTCTTTTATCGAAGAAAAAATACAAAGCAAAAGTTGCAAGTCGCCAAGGACGTTCGGTTGCTTATGAAGTCGCTGAACAATTACAAGAGTTGATTCCTAATGAAATTCGTGTGGCGTTAGCTGGACATATTCAAAGAGGAGGCAATCCTTGTAGTTATGATCGTTTTATGGCAACACGCTTTGGGGTATATGGGGCAAATCTTCTTTTAAACAAAGATTTTGGAAAACTTGTTGTTTTTGATAAAAATGAAATCAAAGCGATACCTTTAAGTGAAACAGCAGGTAAATTAAAATTTGTTGATCCTGAGTGTGAAGTTGTTTCGAGTGCTAAAAAAATGGGGATTACATTTGGCGAATAAACAGCATTTAATGGTGTTTTTTTGCATTAGTAAATAGTGTATAATAAAGCTATGTTGATATGAATGAAGGTGTATTATGAGTAGCGAAATAATGAGTTTAGAAATGGATGTTTTTTGTTTATTGTTATTGATTCGAATTTTATATCAAATGTATATAAATCGTGAACAAAATGATCATTGGAACTATTTTTATCATACCATTGCTTGGGCTTGTGTTTATTTGTTTATGGATGCAATTTGGATCATGAATGTAAAACATCTTCTTACTTTTAATAAGATTCAAAGTGGAATATTTAATAGCTTCTATTTTTGTTCACTAGCAATGCTTGTTTGTTCTTGGTATGTTTATGCCCAAAAAACACTTCACTCAGCTGTTTTGAAGCATAAAAAAATATTAGTGCTTACTTTTATTCCGCTCATCTTTTTTATAGGATCTTCTTTGCTTTCTTATTGGACACATGGATTATTTGTTATTGATCAAGCAGGAAACTATCATCGTGGCAAATTTCTACCATTCTATTTTTTTATTTTATTTGCTTATATCCTTTATCTTTCAATAAAAGCAGGATATTTATCTAAAAAAGCAAAGAATTACTTATATCAAAATGAATATAAAGTGATTGTTCGTTTTTCTTTTCTTCCTTTTATTACTGCGTTAATTCAAATTACAGTGGATCATTTACTTATTTTTAATCTAGGACTTACATATTCAATTTTTATTGTTTATAATTATTTTCAACAAAACCTTATTTCATTAGATCCGCTTACCAAAATCAATAATCGAGAACAATTGAATATTTATTTAACAATGAAAATGAAGGAAAATCATCCAAAAAAAGATCTTTATTTATTTTTATTAGATATTGATCAATTTAAAAAGATAAATGATGAACTTGGGCATGTTGTTGGAGATCAAATCATTTTAAAGACAGCTGATATTTTAAAACAAATTGCACATTTACATAATTGTTTTATTTCACGTTATGGTGGAGATGAGTTTATCATGGTATGTGAAAGAGATAAAAATGAGGAGATAACTCCTGTATTTAATAATTTACAAAGATTATTTCAACAATCTTATGAAGGTTTACCAGATTTTAGTGTGAGTATTGGTTATGCTAAATATGATGAGTCATTAAATTATATTCCAAAATTTATTGAAAAAGCAGATCGCTATATGTATCTAAATAAAAATGTGAAAAAGTGATAAAAATGAGTCATGGAAGGAGTATGTGTATGCCAAAAAGAAAAGCAAAAATATTGATTGTTGATGATGCCCAGATTAATCGAATAATTTTATGCGAATTATTGAGGAATCAATATCAAATTTTAGAAGCAGAAGATGGAAAAAAAGCTTTAGAAATGATAAAAGAAGATAAATCGATTGATTTAGTCTTATTAGACATTGTAATGCCTAATATGGATGGTTATCAAGTTCTTGAAAAGATGAAGGAACAACGTTATTTAGAATATCTTCCTGTTATTATTATTTCTTCAGAAGGAGATACGACTTCTATGGAAAAGGCTTATGAACTTGGAGCAACTGATTATATCAGGAGACCTTTTGAAAGTTATATTATTAATCGAAGAATTAAAAACACTTTAATGCTTTATGAAAAACAAAAGAAACTGGTTCATTTAGTAGAACAACAAATTCAAAAAAGAGTGAATAATAATACGACATTAATCAATGTCTTAGGGCATATCGTTGAATTTAGAAATGGCGAAAGTGGTTTACATATACAACATATTCAAACAATTACAAAAATGCTTTTATTACAAATGGGTAAAAAATCGCACGAATATAAGTTAAGTGATGCGGATATCTTACTTATTAGTACAGCTTCATCTTTACATGATATTGGAAAAATTTCAATTGATGAAAAGATTTTAAATAAACCGGGACGACTTACAAAAGATGAATTTGAAATCGTAAAACAACACTCTTTGATTGGCGCAGAAATGTTGAAAACAGTTCCTAACTACAATAATAATGATTTATTGAAGTATGCTTATCAAATATGTCGTTGGCATCATGAAAGATATGATGGACATGGTTATCCTGATGGATTAGTTGGTGATCAAATTCCTATTTCAGCACAAGTTGTTTCAATTGCGGATGTTTATGATGCTCTTACGAGTGAACGTTGCTATAAAAAAGCATATAGTCATGGACAAGCTATGAAGATGATTATTGATGGTCAATGTGGGGTTTTTAATCCCCTGTTATTAGAATGTCTTTATGATATTAGTGAAGAAATGAAAGCTTCTTTATTTGAAAATGAAAATTATGCAGATCAAGCAGTTGTTTCAAAGATGACAGACGAGCTAGTTATTAAACAATTTAGAAGTGAAATGCCTAAAGAAAAAAATAATGAGTCTCAAAATATAAAAACTTTTGAGGAAATGACATTTGAATACGATGCATTTAAAGATGCTGTTTATATTTCTTCGCAAGCAGCTAAAGATCTAGGGATTGATGAAATAATTTATCATCCAATAAATCATGAATTTTCTTTCTTTAATAAATCAACAATGAAATTACTTAAAGAGAAAATCAAAGAAACAACACATTTAAATCCCGAGGTTGATTTAAAGATTTATGCACAAACTGGAAAACAAAAGCAATGGTATCATTTACAAGCGAGTACGCGATGGAATGGAAGTGTTTATAAAGGAATTGTTGGAAAACTTGTCAAAGACAACAATATTCAAAGTGTACATAATATTCAAGAAAGTAGTTCTTTAAAATATACATATACCGAAATAAAAGATTTTATTGAGCATTTAAAAGATGTTTTTACGGTTGTTCGTTTGATAGATTTTCAAAAACATCAATCCGCAAAAGCAGAGAATGAACAAATAGAAATTATTGAAGGCAATTGTTATGATTACTGGAAGAGAAAAGATGTTTGTGTCAATTGTATTTCTAAGCAAGCGTATATCAAAAAAGGACAAGCTTTTAAATTAGAATTTGTTGATTATGACATTTATGCCATTATTGCGCAGTATGTAGAAGTGGATGAGCGTCCTTGGGTCTTAGAACTTGTTTATAAAACAAAAGAAGATATTATTTTAGGAGCTCATGGAAAAACACGATTCTTAGAAAATATCGTAACTTATAATAAAGAATACTATACAGATGTTTTGACTAATGCTTATAGTCGACGTTATTATGAAGAATATGTTCAATACATCAATGATGTATCAGCAGTAGCAATGATCGATGCCGATAATTTTAAGGTAATTAATGATCAATATGGTCATAATGCTGGAGATCAAGCAATCAAAGCTGTTTCTAAAACCATTCAATCATGCATTCGACCTGATGATATCTTTATCCGTTATGGTGGAGATGAATTTGTACTTATTTTCCAAGATATTTCTTACGATGCTTTTACAAGTCGTTTGTATCAAATCAGCGAATGTGTAAAACGAACAAAAGTAGATGATTATGAAGATTTATCATTATCAATTACTGTTGGTGGCATTTATGGAAATTCAAAAGTCAACGATGCAATTAAGAAAGCTGATAAATTGATGTATGAAGGAAAGAAATCAAAGCATTCGGTCGTTGTAAAGAAAACAAGTGAGGTGGACTAAGGTTCACCTTTTGTATTTGTCAAGTAATTTTACAATACTGAAAAAAGTAAGTGCTTTTTCAAAGGATAAGCTATAATGAATCTTGAAATTTTGTATATCAAAACAAGGAGGAAGAAAAATGAGTTTTCCAAAAGGATTTTATTGGGGTGGAGCAACAGCTGCAAACCAATTAGAAGGAGGCTGGCAAGAAGGTGGTAAAGGTATTTCTTGTCCAGATATTTGTACAGGAGGAACTGCTACAAAAAGTAAAAGAATTACACCAGTATTAGAAGAAGGGACATTCTATCCAAGTCATGATGCGATTGATCATTATCATCGTTTTAAAGAAGATATTGCGTTATTTGCGGAAATGGGATTTAAAATGTATCGTTTTTCTATTGCATGGACACGTATTTTCCCAAATGGTGATGAAGACAAACCTAATGAAGCAGGTTTAAAATTCTATGAAGAATTAATTGATGAATGTTTAAAATATGGTATTGAACCACTCATTACAATTTCTCACTATGAAGTACCATTTAACTTAACAAAAAAATGGAATTCATGGGTAGATCGTCGTATGATTGATTGTTACTTAAATTTCTGTAGAGCTATTTTTACTCGCTATAAGGGAAAAGTAAAATATTGGCTAACATTTAATGAAATCAATAGTGCAACAACAGCAATGGGAGCATTTTTAGGACAAGGTATTTTAAATGAGATTAAAGAAATGGAATTTATGGATCAAGTAGATGTTCCTCAAAACCGTTTCCAAGGGTTACATCATCAATTTATAGCAAGTGCTTTAGCGGTAAAAATGGCACATGAAATTGATCCAAACTATCAAGTAGGATGTATGCAAATCATGGCTACAAGTTATGGTCTTACATGCAATCCAAATGATCAAATTGAAAATCAACAAAAGAATCATCTAATGAACTGGTTCTGCAGTGATGTTCAATGTCGTGGTAAATATCCAAACTACATAAAGAGATATTTTAAAGAAAATAATATTGAAATTAAAATGGAAGAAGGAGATGAAGAAATTCTTGCAACTGGTCCAGTAGATTTCTATACATGTTCTTATTATATGTCAAACTGTCAAACTGCTGATAAAACAAAAGAAGGTGGAAAAGGAAATATCTTAGGTGGAGTTCCTAATCCATACTTAAAAGCATCTGACTGGGGATGGCAAATTGATCCAGTAGGTTTAAGATATTCACTAAATGAAATTTATGATCGTTATCAATTACCTATCTTTGTTGTAGAAAATGGGTTAGGGGCTTATGATACAATTGATGAAGATGGTAAAGTAAGAGATAGCTATCGTATTGATTATTTAAGAAGTCATATTGAACAAATGCATGAAGCTGTTTTAGATGGTGTTGATTTAAAAGGATATACACCTTGGGGATGTATTGATTTAGTTTCTGCTTCAACTGGAGAAATGGCAAAACGCTACGGATTTATCTTTGTAGAAAGATATGATGATGGTACAGGAGATTTTGCAAGAAGAAGAAAAGAATCTTTCTATTGGTATAAAAAAGTTATCGAAACAAATGGAGAAGATTTAAAATAATAGTAAAAGAGCTCAATTGAGCTCTTTTATTACTTTGTTATACTATTGTGGTAAAAATTAGGATACTCATTTTTTACAACATTAGCATAAGCTTCATAAGCATCTTCAAGTGTATTGTATTGGTCTTTTCCATCTATGTATGATTTATATTGACTAGAACCACTTTTACCGGTTGGAGCGATCGCAATATATGGTTTATGAGCACTATCTTTTCGTTTTCGTGCAGTCGTTGATGATGAAATGTAGAATTTTCCATCAGCTGTACTAATAATGACAGGAATTTGTGTGTTAGCATTGATTTTATCTGTATCAACTGAAGTCCAAAATAAATATCTTTCAGATTCTTTTCCTTTTTGTGGATTTCCATAATAGTCCCATGTACCATGGTTTAATAAACTCTTATTTTCAATCTGTTCTATTAATTTTGGAACCATTGTTGAACCCTCATATTTCGAATCAATTTCAAAAAAGGTTTATCTTTAAGATATTTGTCTAATAAACCGCTATTATTTAATGCACTATGTAAATTCAACGAAAAATCAATAGTGGATTCTTCTGTCTTACTTCCTTTCCAATTAAAAACAACAGTATTCTTTTCTTTATTGTATGAGATTTCATAAACACCACCGGCTTTAGGAATTCCTTTCCAGTTATCACTGTCATCATCTGATTTCTTGTGCGTAATACCAGCAATAGTTACAAAATCAAAAGCTTGCCAATCGTCTTTCTTTTGTGTAAGGTCTACTTCTCTTACAATATCTGTTTTATATCCTGTTTTTCCCATAGCAATGATATCTGTACAAACCGCACGAACGTTGATGAGATCACGCGATTCGCGACTTTCTTCAAGGTGTCCTTGACAAGCTGGAATAGCGATAGCTGCAAGAATGGCGATAATTAGAAGAACTACTATTATTTCTACAAGAGAAAATCCTTTATTTTTTCTTTTCATAGACATCCCTTATTTAATGAATGATTTATTTTACTTTGTCATATTTTTATTAATTTGTGGGCATTTATGAGCTTTTTTTTATTTCTTCTTCTAACACTTTTAAGAAATAATGTGCAGTTTTTGAAAGAACACGATATTTTTTCCAAATAAAGGCAAGTGATGAAGTGATTTGTGGCTCAAGGGGTCTAAAACACAAAGAACTTTCATTACTTGTATCAATGAGGTTTTTTAAAGAAATCACAGCTCCATTACATTCCTTTGTTAGAATACTGGCATTATAAATTAGGTTATAGGTTGCAATAATATGATATTTAGAAAAATAAGAATTGGCCCAGTTTTCTATTTGTTTATATTTTAATTCTTGTGAGGAACAAAGAAGAGGAACATCAATTAAATCTTGAGGAGTAATCGATTCTTTTAAAGCAAGAGGATGTTCTTTCTTTATATAGATTCCCCATAAGTCTTGATAAGGTAAAGATAAATGATTGTATTTATAAATATTAGCAGGTTCAATAATCACCCCAAAATCAATCAAACCTTTTTCAAGACGATCTGTTACATCTTGTTCATTACCACTAAATAAATGGAATTGGATACGTGGATAATCTTCTTGTACACGTTGAATGGCTTTACAAATGATTTCGATGCCTAACGTTTCTCCACTGCCAATACAGACTTCACCACTTAAGGTTTCATCGAATAACATAATTTCATTTTCTGTTTTTTCAACCAAACTGACAATTTCTTCAGCACGTTGGCGAAGCAAAATACCTTCTTCCGTTAAAGTAATCTTACGGTTACCACGAATGAAAAGCTGTTTTTGTAAATGATCTTCAAGTTCTTTCATCTGTCTTGATAAAGTTGGTTGGGTAACATGTAAGCTTTCTGCTGCTTTTAAAATTGTTTCCTCTCTTGCAATAGCAAGAAAATATTGTAAAAGTCTAAATTCCATGATTTCACATCCTTTGTTTTTATTTTAAAACTTCTTATTATGCCTTACAAGTATAGAAATGTATTTGTTATAGGTATTTGATAATACAAGGACAAAGAATTACAATAATAAAGGAAAGTGGTGAAAGCTATGAAAAAGGAAATCGTTGAAGATTTAATTATGAATTTAAAGGATGCTGGTTGTGATGAGGAACTTATTACACAGTGTATCAAAAAATATAATAACGATGATTTAAAAATGCTCATCAAATCATTACAGTGTCATCGTTGTTGTTTATTAGATAAATTACATGAAGAACAAAAGAAAATAGATTGTTTAGATTATTTGATTTATTCATTAAAGAAAAAAATGGAGGAAGAGTAGAATGGAATTAGTTAAACAAGCTTATTTAAAAGGAGAAAGAGCTTTATTTAAAAGTCATGATTTAAAAGTAGAAGATAGTGTTTTTGCAGATGGAGAATCTCCTTTAAAAGAAAGTGATCATTTAGATATTAGTGGAAGTATTTTTAAATGGAAATATCCTTTATGGTATTGCAACCATGTGAATTTAAAAAACAGTACCTTACTTGAAACGGCAAGATCTGGTATTTGGTATACTCATCATATTAATATTAAAAATAGTGTCATTGATGCTCCTAAGACTTTTAGAAGAGGAACACATATTTCTTTGGAAAATGTCAATATGGTCAATGCTCAAGAAACTTTATGGAAATGTCAAGATATTAAGTTACAAAATGTGGTTGCTAAAGGTGATTACTTTGGAATGAATAGTGAAAATATTGAAATTGATGGTTTGAATTTATCAGGAAATTATTGCTTTGATGGTGGTAAGAATATTACTGTTAGAAATTCTAAACTTGTTTCAAAAGATGCTTTTTGGAATTGTGAAAATGTAACGGTTTATGATTCAGTAATTATTGGTGAATATCTAGCATGGAATACGAAAAATATTACTTTTGTGAATTGCACAATTGAAAGTTTACAAGGATTATGTTATATCGAAGGATTAAAGATGGTTAATTGTAAATTAATTAATACCACTCTAGCTTTTGAATTCTGTAAAGATATTGATGCACAAATTGTAAGTCATATTGATAGTATTACAAATCCTATTTCTGGTAAAATTAATGCACAGAGTATTGGTGAAATGATTATTGATGATCAAATTGTGGATCCAAGTCAAACAATGATTCAATTAAAGGAGATGTAAATATGTATGATTTTTCAAAGATAACCAATCGTTTTAATACAAATTCATATAAATGGGATGTAAAAGAAAATGAACTGCCTATGTGGGTAGCAGACATGGACTTTGAAACAGCACCTGCAATTATTAATGCTTTACATAAAAGAGTGGATCATAAAATCTTTGGTTATAATACGGTACCTGATGATTATTTTGAAGCTTATCAAAATTGGTGGGAAAGACGACATCATTTTTATATGGAAAAAGAATGGATGATGTTTGTCACAGGTGTTGTTCCTGCTATTTCTTCGGTAGTAAGAAAAGTGACAACAGTTGGTGAAAATGTCTTGATTATGTCACCGGTTTATAATATCTTTTATAATTCTATTTTAAATAATGGAAGACATGTTTTATCAAGTGATCTTGTTTTTGATGGTAAAGAATATCATATTGATTTTGAAGACTTAGAAAGAAAACTTGCTTTAAGTCAAACAACATTAATGATTTTCTGTAATCCTCATAATCCTATTGGAAAAATCTGGGATAAAGAAACTTTACAAAAAATTGGTGATTTGTGTGCGAAACATCACGTTACTGTTTTAAGTGATGAAATTCATTGTGATATTACGAATCCTCAAAAGGAATATATCCCTTTTGCTTCTGTTTCAAAAACAAATTTAGAAAATACAATTATGTGTATTGCGCCAACCAAAGCTTTTAATATGGCAGGAATGCAAACGGCATGTATTGTTGTAGCAAATGAGGTATTAAGACATAAAGTTAATCGTGGAATTAATACGGATGAAGTAGCGGAACCAAATAGTTTTGCAATTTGTGCAACAAAGGCAGCTTTTAATCAAAGTGAAGATTGGCTTAATGAATTAAACCAATATATTCAAAAAAATAAAGATTATGCGATTTCATTCATTCAAAAAGAAATGAATGATGTTTATGTAGTCCCTACAGAAGCGACATATCTTTTATGGATTGATTGTCATAAAGTATGTATGGATAGTGTTGAACTTACATCTTTTATAAGAGAAAAAACAGGACTTTACGTAAGTGATGGTCTTGAATATGGTGAAAATGGAAAAGCTTTTATTCGTATGAATGTTGCTTGCCCATTTGAAAGATTAAAAGATGGCTTGAATCGTTTTAAAGAAGGAATTTATTTGTATCAAAACAAATAAATCCTTTTTTTTATTTTTTTGAAGAAAAAACGGAAAGAAGTGACGAATATACGAGTAGGAGGAAAAAGTATGGACAAAGAAAAGAATATCCCATTTTATAACGACCTATTATTTAAATATTTTGTCTACAACAATGAAGATCAAGAGTGTATGTATTTATTAAAAACAATTATCGAAGCAGTAACGCCTTTAAAATGTAAAGAACTGTATGTAAAAAATACAGAATTACTTCCTAGTCATTATCGTGAAAAAAGAGCGGTTTTGGATGTAAGAGTAAAAACAAGTGAAGGAGAAACTGTCAATATTGAAATCCAAGCTTATGATGATTTTGAAAATGTCTTCAAGAGATTTCAATATTATGCCTGTAAAAATATTGCTATGCAGATAGAAGAAGGAGATGACTACAATCAACTTAAACCGTTTTATCAAATCGTACTCTATCATGAATATGATAAAGAACATCATGAATTGGTGAGAGAATTTAGTAACACAGGGAATAAATATCATGATAATCAAAGAAGTTTGATCTATATGTATTTTGTCTTTATGAAAGAAATTAATCGAATTATTGAAGAAAAGGGAGAAGAAAACTTAAATGAATTAGAAGAGATTGTCAATTTAATTGAAAAAGGGAATGAATGTGATAGAATAAACCTGACAAAGGTGGGGAGAATCATGAAGAAAAAATATGATAAATTCATGGAAAATGACGACTTAAAAGATGAAGCACTAGCCATCGCAAAATTTCAAAGCCAACAAAAGGCAAAACAAAGAAACTATGAAAAAGTAGTGGAAGCGTTACAAAGTGCAGAAGAAGAAAAATCAAAAGCACTAGAAAAAGCAAAAAATGCGGAAGAAGAGAAAATAAAGGCATTGGAAGAAAAAAGAGAAAAGATCAAAGTACAAGTCGTAAAATTCTATCAAAAGAAATACCCAAATGAAGATATAAGTTGGTTGGAAAATCTCACAGAGAAACAATATGATGAAATCTTAGAACTTCTTTTTGAAGATAAGAGCTTAGATGAAATAAAACAAGTAATAGGTAAGTAAGGTGCGAAAAATCGTACTTTTCTTTTTGTTTTTATTGAAAAATAAATCATATTTCTTTAATATGTTTTTGAAGATAAAGGGGATAAGTTAATGATTAAATTAATTGCGACAGACATGGATGGAACTTTTTTAGATTCATCTAAAAGATTTTCTATGGAATTTTTTGATATTTTTGAGGAACTTAGAAAAAGAAAAATAAAATTTGTGATTGCATCAGGAAATCAATATTTCCGTTTGTATCAAAAATTTTTACCGATTTCTAATGAAATGTATTTCATAGGAGAAAATGGAAGTTATATTGCTAAGGGAGCAAAATTGATTGCAACAAATACGTTAAAAAAAGAACAAGTACAAGCGGTGATTCAATTAGTAGAATCTCATCCAGAATTGAATATGATTTTATGTGGGGTTAAAAGTGCTTATTGTTTAAATGAATTTAAACATTTAGAACCTGTGGTACGCACGTATTATTGTAATTACCAATTCGTAGAGAGTTATGATGATATTGATGATGAAATTATGAAGATTGCTATTTATGATCCAAATCATCAAATCATTCGTTATGCAGATGATATTGCTTGTGGTTTAGATAAAGGTGTTAAAGCAACAACTTCTGGTAATGAATGGATTGATATTCAAAACGAGGATATTAATAAAGGTGTTGCTATAAAACTCTTACAAAGAGAATTGGATATTAAACCAGAAGAATGTATGGCTTTTGGTGATCAAATGAATGATTATACTTTATTAAAATCTGTTAAATATAGTTATGCCATGGCTAATGCAGTACCACGGATTAAAGATATTGCTTATGGTATTGCAAAAAGTAATGATCATCAAGGTGTATTAGAAGTTATAAAAAAAGAAGTTTTGAGTCAAAAATAAAGTGTAAACTCTTACATTGAAAATTGTTTTTGACATATTAAAATAAATAATGACAATTGAAATTATTGTGATATAATGAGGAAGTTATTGAAGGGAGAGTAGCGTATGAATATTAGAAATATAGCGATTATTGCCCATGTAGACCATGGAAAAACAACATTAGTAGATCAATTATTAAAGCTATCTGGAACATTAGAAGATCGTGAACAAATCAACGAACGTGCTATGGATAGCAATGCCCTTGAAAGAGAAAGAGGAATTACAATTCTTGCTAAAAATACAGCAATTAATTATAAAGATTATCGAATCAATATCATGGACACACCAGGTCATGCTGACTTTGGTGGAGAAGTAGAACGTATCATGAACATGGTAGATGGTGTTTTATTAGTAGTAGATGCTTATGAAGGAACAATGCCACAAACACGTTTCGTATTAAAGAAAGCATTAGCTGCTAAAGTAAAACCAATCGTTGTTATTAATAAAGTAGATAGACCTGTAACACGTATTGATGAAGTTATGGATGAAGTTTTAGAATTATTTATGGAATTAGGTGCTGATGATGACCAATTAGAATTCCCAACAATCTATACTTCAGCTTTACAAGGAACATCAAGTTTAGATCCTGATATTTCAACACAAGTACCAAATATGGATTGTTTATTTGATATGATTATCAAAGAAATCCCTGAACCATTAGTTGATGTAGATGGACCATTACAATTCCAACCAGCTTTATTGGATTATAATGATTATGTAGGACGTATTGGAATTGGACGTATTCAAAGAGGTAAAATTCATGTTAATGAATCTGTAACTTGTGTAAGAGCTGACGGAAGTCACACACAATTTAGAATTCAAAAACTTTATGGATTTATTGGTTTACACCGTATTGAAATTGAAGAAGCCAGTGCAGGAGATATCGTTGCCATTGCTGGTCTTGCTGATATTGGTGTAGGTGAAACTGTTTGTACAACAGGTCAAGAAGAAGCTTTACCATTATTACATGTCGATGAACCAACAATTCAAATGGTTTTTGGTACAAATACCTCACCATTTGCTGGACAAGATGGTAAATTTGTGACAGCAAGACAAATTGAAGAAAGATTATTTAAAGAAACAAATAGAGATGTATCTTTAAAAATTGAAAGAATCCAAAATAAAGAAGAATGGATCGTTTCTGGACGTGGAGAATTACATCTATCTATCTTAATTGAAAATATGAGACGTGAAGGTTATGAATTACAAGTTTCTAAACCTAAAGCAATCATGAAAGAAATCGATGGTGTTATTTGTGAACCATATGAAGAAGTAACAATTGAAGCACCTGATGATTGTATTGGAGCTGTTATTGAATCGCTTGGATATCGTCGAGGTGTCTTAGAAACAATGGATTCTCGTGATGGACAAACACGTGTTGTTTATACAATTCCATCAAGAGGTTTATTTGGATTTATGACAAATTTCTTAACAATGACAAAAGGATATGGAATTATTTCTCACTCATTCATTGACTATCGTCCAATGGAAGGTGAAACAGTTGGTAAGAGAAACTTAGGTGTTTTAATTTCAATTGATAGTGGACAAACAACAGCTTATTCACTTGGAAGTGTTGAAGACCGTGGAGTAATGTTTGTTGGTCCTGGTGTTGACGTATATGAAGGTATGATCGTTGGTGAACACAGTAGAGATAATGATTTAACAGTTAATGTTACTAAAGGAAAACAAATGACAAATACTCGTTCATCATCAAAAGATTCAACAGTTGTTTTAAAAAGACCTCGTCAATTTAATCTAGAATCTTGTTTAGATTATATTAATGAAGATGAACTTGTTGAAGTAACACCTGAAAATATTCGTTTAAGAAAACGCTATTTAACTGAAAACGAAAGAAGACAACAATATAGAAAAAATAATGCGTAAGAGCTCTTTTTAGAGCTCTTTTTTAAATTTGACACTAATTTGTGTAATATAGTTTTGAGGATTTGCTTCAATAAGTTCATCGATTAAGCTTTCATCATAAGCAATATCATCTAATATGAGATGATTTTTTTTAGCATAATCTAAAAAGAGATGATAAGATTGATAAGATGTTTCATAAGTTCCTTTATGATAAACAACTAAATAATTACCAGATGGAATGGTATCATAATTTTCATTTTCTAACTGATTATCTAAAATTGTGTAATAATATTGATAAAAAGTTTTCTTTCTATCAGAGGCTAACATCTTCTTCCATTCAACCATCCCACTTATGGCGTGACCTAAAGAATGGTTTTGTTTTCTTCTGTATTTAATATGTTCTCCTAAAATTTTATATTGTGTGATTTCATTACTGTTAAAAGAAATGTGTTCGCTTTTAATGATTTTTATTTCATCTCGATATTCGACATAAACCATATTTGTCATGATTTGATTTGCTTTGGTAATGAGTTGACACTTGGTTTCCATCATGTGAATCATTTTATAATATGTTGATTGAATGCTTTATACCAAGTGATTTATGCAATGATTAGTGATTGTGTTGAAGTAGATTGTTTGATAAACGATGTTAGAAAAGATGGTATTTTCTATTCAATGGCAACTGTTTCACAAAAAATAGCCGCTGCTATAGGGGTTAGTATTTTAGAAAATTGTATGGATTGGATAGGCTATAATGGTCAAAAAAGCTACACAAACTTTATATACACAACATGGAATTGCTGTTTTATTTATAGGAGTTACCTGTGTTTGTTTACTTATTTCGATTATTTGTATGATAACAAATCCTCTTACAAAAAAAGATATCAAGATGTTTTAGAAGCTTTAAAAAAGAAAGAACATGGTTATAAAATTAATATTGAGGAATTTAAAGATTTATTAATAATAAAGAAGAAAAGGTAGGTTTTGAATAAAAACCTATCTTTTCTTTATAAAATGAAAAACATCAAGTATAATAAATTTAAAGAAAGTAGGCGATAGAATGTTAACAGGTATAGAAGTAAACTTCTCTTTAATTGTGAATATTATTCGTACACTGATTGATTTGTTGTTAGTGTGGTATATTCTATATTTAGGAATTAGTATGTTTAAACAAAATATGAGAACAATGCAACTGTTTAAAGGGGTTCTTATTATTTTACTTATTAAATTAGTCACAAGTGTTTTAGGACTTTCAACAATGTCTTATTTAGTGGATACGGTTTTAACGTGGGGGATTATTGCCATCATTGTTATTTTCCAGCCAGAAATTCGTTCTTTACTTGAAAAAATGGGACAAACGAAAAGAGAGTATCATATGGATCATTTATCTAATGATCAAAAGGAACATATGCTCGATGAAATTGTTGATTCAGTTACAAAGCTTTCGGAAACCCAAACAGGAGCTTTGATTACTTTTGAAAGAGGACAATCATTAATTGATTACATTAATACGGGTACTAAAATTAATGCAGATATAAAATCTGAATTATTTAATACGATATTTTGGGAAGGGACACCTTTACATGATGGAGCTGTCATTATTAGAGATGATCGTATTGTTTGTGCAGCGGCCTTTTTCCCACCGACTCAACGTGATCTTTCACCGATTTATGGGGCAAGACACCGTGCGGCTTTAGGAATTAGTGAAATCACCGATTCTCTTACAATTGTTGTTTCTGAAGAAACGGGAACGATTTCTTTTGCTATTAAAGGGGAACTTATTAAAATTCCGAGAAAAGAATTAAGAGCAAGTCTTGTTAATGAACTAGAATGGTTTAAATCAGAAGATGAGGATGGTGATGATGATGAGTAAAAAAGATCAAGAACATCGTGATTCAACAACTGATTTTTTCTTAAAATTTATTTCAAAAGAAAAAGAAAACCCAGAGAAACTAGAAGAAAAGCATCTAACAACACAAATGATCAATGCAGAAATTGATTCAAAAGGAGAATCCTTTGTTAATGGGGCAATTAAAGTGATGAACTTTATTAACTCCACTTTAGATAAAATGTTGCAATCAGGACTTTCTTTAAAAATACTTTCATTTATTCTAGCGACAATCTTATTATTTACAGTCAATGGAGGAAACTTTGATAGTATTTTTTCAACACCGAATTCAGGAGATTATATTCAATCAGTTCCGGTAAAAATTGAAAATCTTCAAGATGATTTTGTTGTAGCTGGTATGCCAGAAACCGTAAGTGTAGGATTAGTTGGACCATCGATAGACATTTATAATACAAAATTCATGAAAAATTATGAAGTTTATGCTGATTTTTCAGGAGTGGGTGAAGGTGAACAAACTGTAGAATTAAAATCACGTAATTTTTCAAGTAACTTGGAAGTTCTCATTGTTCCTCAAACAGTCACAGTAACAGTATCACAAAAGGTAACAAAAACGTTTAGTTTAGGATATCATTTTAAAAATGAAGATAGCTTAATCTCTAAAAGCTCTGTTTCTGTGGATTCAATGGAACATAGTGAAGTTGAAGTAAGAGGGTCGAAGGATAATATTGATAATGTTTATTCTGTTCAAGCAATTATTGATTTAAAAGGCGTAACCGATTCATTTACACAAAAATGTAAGATTAAGGCATATGATAGAAGTGGTAAGGCTTTAGATGTAAGTGTTATTCCTTCTACTGTCAAGGTTGATTGTTCACTTTCAAACTATAGTAAATCAGTTCCACTTGTCCCTGAATATACAGGAACAATTGCGACAGGTTATGCTGTTGATTCGATGACTTTCTCAAAAGATAAAGTTAAAATCTATGGTGATGAAAGTAAATTAAAGGATATTGAAAATGTTAAAGTTAAAGTAGATATTAGTGATTTAGAAGAAGGAAAAACATTTAAAGATTTGAAACTTTTAAGTGTTTCTGATGTCAATAAAATGTCCTTTACAACAGTAGATGGAACAATATCTATTGTTCCATCAGCTCAAAGACAATTCGTCGATATTCCTATTCATATAAAAAATGGAAAAAGCGGAAATGTGACTTTATCACAAGATACATGTAATTTAACCATAACAGGAACAAGTGAGCGTATAAACGCCTTGACAAATGAGGATATTAAAGTTTATGCTAATGTTGGCGGATTGAAAAAAGGACGCCATAATGTCAAACTTGAAGTTGAATTAAGTGATTCAACCTTAAGTTATCGTTTAGACAGCGATGAACAAATTCGCGTAAATATAAAAAAATAGGAGATTTTAAAAATGGGAAAATATTTTGGGACAGATGGTTTTAGAGGAGAAGCCAATAAAGTTTTAACAGTAGAACATGCCTATAAGGTAGGTCGTTATTTAGGTTGGTATTTTGGTCGAAATAAAGACCATGCACAAGTTGTTATCGGGAAAGATACAAGAAGAAGTTCATATATGCTTGAATATTCTCTTGTTGCTGGACTTACAGCAAGTGGTGCTGATGTTTCCTTAATGCACGTAACAACTACACCAAGTGTTGCTTACATTACAAGAACTGATGGATTTGATTGTGGAATCATGATATCTGCTTCACACAATCCTTATTATGATAATGGAATCAAAGTTTTAGATGCTAATGGTCATAAAATGGATGCTAAAGTTGAAGACTTAATTGAAAAATATATTGATGGTGAAGTTGATGAAATTCCTTTTGCAACAAAAGATGGAATTGGTTGTGCAACAGATTACTCAGTTGGAAGAAATAGATATTTGGGATATTTGATGTCTATTCCTACACGTGCTTTTAAAAATATTCGAGTTGGATTAGATTGTGCTAATGGGGCAAGCTCTAATCTTGCAAAAAGTGTTTTTGATGCTTTAGGTGCAAAGACTTATGTGATTCATAGTGAACCAGATGGTTTAAATATTAATACAAACTGTGGATCAACTCATATTGAATCTTTACAAGAACTTGTAAAATCAAAAGGTTTAGATATTGGTTTTGCTTATGATGGAGATGCTGATCGTTGTTTAGCTGTTGATGAATTTGGTCGTGTAATCGATGGTGATTTAATTCTTTATGTTTGTGGTAAATACTTAAAAGAACATGGTGAATTATCAAACAATACAATTGTTACAACAATTATGTCTAACTTAGGTTTATATAAAGCATTAGATAAAGAAGGTATTAAATACGAAAAAACAGCTGTTGGAGATAAATATGTTAATGAAAACATGGTAAAAAATGGTCATTGTATTGGTGGAGAACAATCAGGACATATCATTTTCTCTAAACATGCAACAACAGGTGATGGTATTTTAACATCATTAAAAATCATGGAAGCTGTTATTGAAAGCAAGAAAACACTTGCTCAATTAGTAGAACCAGTGACTATCTATCCTCAATTAATGAAAAATGTTTACGTTAGAGATAAAAAAGAAGCACAAAATGATCCTAAAGTGCAAGAAGCAATTAAAGAAGTTGAAGCAAAATTAGGTGATGAAGGACGTGTTTTAGTACGTGAATCTGGAACTGAACCAGTTGTACGTGTTATGGTTGAAGCAAATACAAACGAAAAGTGTTTAGAATCTGTTGATTATATTATCTCAAAAATGAGAGAACAAGGATTTATTATCAAACACTAAAATCACATATTCTCACAAAATATTGCCATAGATTATGGCAATATTTTCTATATAATGGACATAATAAAAATGGTATGAATAAAGATGGGGTGAAGAAAAAATGTTATTTAAGATTAATATTATAGATGATGAAAAGAATTTAAATGATTTAGTAAGAACCTATTTAGAAAAAGAAGGATATAGTGTTTGTTCTTTTTATACGTATGATGAAGCTTTACTTCATAAAGATGATGATGTCCATTTATGGCTGATAGATATTATGTTGGATAAGGCTAGTGGTTTTGAATTGTTTAATGAAATTAAAGCATCAAAGCCTAAAATGCCAATTATCTTTATGTCGGCAAGAGACCAAGAGTTCGATCGTATTATTGGTTTAGAAAAAGGATCGGATGATTATATTACAAAGCCTTTTAATATTAAAGAAGTTATTTTAAGAATTAATAATTTATTAAAAAGAGCTTATGATAATCCATCAAAAATACAAATAGATGGTTATGATGTTGATTTAGAAAAAAGACGTGTATTCTATCATAATAATGAAGTTATTTTAACAACAAAAGAATATGATTTACTTGTGTATTTTTTAAATAATAAAGGACTTGCGATTTCTCGTGAACAAGTTTTATCAAAAGTGTGGGATGAAAATTACTTTGGGAGTGATCGTGTAGTAGACGATACACTTCGTCGTTTACGTAAAAAAATGCCAGAAATTAACATTCGTACAATTTATGGCTTTGGCTATCGTTTAGATTAATGCTTACAAAATATTCGTTACAAAAGCAGCTTATTATTATATTTTCAATCATCGCAATAAGTATTCTAGCGATACTATTGCCTTTGATTGATAATAACCTCACACATATTATGGATAATGAAATGTATGATGTTTTAACGCGTTCACAAAATGATTTCTATTCTTATGATTTTTCGCCAGATGCATTAGATTCTGAAAAACAAATATATCATTTTACTTATTGTGTTAGTGAAGATACGTTACGTTCTTCTCAAAAAATATCAGCTAAGAAATTTCAAGTATTAGATTATGCTTTTCAAGATGATCTTTTAAAGGTAATCAAAAAAAATAAAAAGAAACTTCAAGCAAAAGTAAAAATGAATGATAAAACAATCTATTATCAAATTGCTAGGGCAGACAGTGACAATTATATTATTTCAATCGTTTATAGCGAGTATTCAAAAACACTTATTAATAGTTTGAAAGGACAAGTTATTAATATTTTTTATGGTGCTCTATTCGTTATTGCCCTTGTTTTATTTATTTGGGTTTCTTCTTTAATAAAACCATTAAAGCTTATTAAGAATTATATTGATGATATTAAAGAAGATAAAGAAAGTACATTACATATTGATCGACGAGATGAAATAGGTATCGTTTCTTCTTCACTTATTGAGATGAAAGAAGAAATTGATAAACAAAATGAAATTAAAGAAGAAATGATTCATAATATTTCTCATGATTTGAAGACACCAATTGCTTTAATTCAAACCTATGCACAAAGTATCAAAGATGATGTTTATCCTTATGGAGATAAAGATTCTTCCGTTGATGTTATTTTGGAGAATACGAACCGCTTGGAAAAGAAAGTAAGAAGTTTACTTTATTTAAATCGATTGGATTATTTAAGTGGGCAGGTTGGTGATGAAGTATGTTCTATGAAAGAACTTATCGAACATATTGTTTGTCAGTTAAATGCAATGCATCCAGATATTGAAATTATTACTGAACTTCAAGATACTTATTTTAAAGGTGATGAAGAATATTGGCGTATTTGTATTGAAAATATTATTGAAAATGCTTCGCGTTATGTAAATCATACAATCAAAGTTATTTTAAAAAATCAATATTTAGAAATCTTTAACGATGGAGAGCCCATTGATAATTCAAATCCTGAGTCATTATTTCAACCTTATGAAATTGGACATAAAGGACAATTTGGTTTAGGATTATCTATTGTTTATAAGACAGTAACAATGTATGGCTTTAAAGTAGAAGCACTTAATAGAAAAGATGGTGTCAGCTTTGTAATACATAAATAATTTCCAAATAGAAATATTTGGAAATTTTTATTTCAATCTTGATTTTTTTAGAAAATAGTGGCACTATTTAATGCACTGTAGTTATTTCATATTCTAAAAAATTAGAGTATAATTAAGAATAAGAATAAGGAGTGAAATGAAATGAAAGTCGTCGTTGCTGCGGGAGGAACAGGAGGGCATCTTTATCCTGCTCTTGCCTTAGTTGAATATATAAAAAAACAAGAACCTGATTCTCAGTTCCTATTCATTGGGACAAAAGATCGTTTAGAATCACAAGTTGTTCCACAACTTGGTTATGATTATGTAGGACTTAATGTTAAAGGACTTGTTGGAAATCCTTTAAAGAAAGCGCATGCTGCTTTATTATTTGTATGCTCTATTGGACATGCAAAAAAAACAATTAAGAAATTTAATCCTGATATTGTTGTTGGTTTTGGGGGCTACCCAAGTGCTTCAGCTGTTCAAGCTGCCTTTGGTTTAAAAATCAAAACCATGATCCATGAACAAAATTCAATTATTGGTCTTACAAATAAGATTTTAATTAAAAAAGTAGATCAAATTGTTTGTTGTTATCAAAAAGCTTATCAAGAATTTCCAAAAGAAAAAACCCTTCTTTTGGGAAATCCTCGTGCCAGTGTGATTGTTCATGAACAACCTAAGGATGTCTACGATGAATACCATTTAGATCGTCAAAAAAAGGTTGTTACAATTGTTATGGGGTCATTAGGATCACAAACAGTGAACCAAACAATGAAAGAATGCATGGATCAATTTAAAGGAAAAGATTATCAAGTGGTTTATGTATCAGGAAAACCTTATTATGAATCAATGAAAGCTTATGAAAATGAAAATGTGCATATTGTTCCTTATGTAAATGATATGCCATCCTTAATGCATATTACTGATTTAATCGTTTCTCGTGCGGGTGCAAGTACCCTTGCTGAATTAACCGCTTTAGGCGTTCCAGCAATCTTGATCCCAAGTCCTTATGTCTCTGCAAATCATCAAGAATATAATGCTAGGGAACTTGTCAATAATCAAGCGGCAGATATGATTTTAGAAAAGGATTTAACAGGTGAAAAATTGATTTCTACAATTGATGCAATTATTAATGATGAAAGTCGTTTAAATGTTTTAAAAGAAAACGCACAAAAATTAGGAAAACCAAACGCTCTTGAAGATATGTATCGAGTGATTGTGGATATGTTAGGAAAATAATTATGAAATTTGAAAAATATTATCAAGAACTTTTAGAACTTAATGTAGGAACAATTTTAAAAGATGAACCTCTTTATAAACACACAACATATCGTGTAGGAGGTCCAGCAAGATTATTTATTAAAGTAAAAGATGTAGAAGGACTTATTTCTATTATTAAATATTGTCGAAAACATAGAATTCAACTTTTTGTTATTGGTAGAGGATCTAATTTATTATTTTCAGATAAAAGTTTTGAAGGAATTATTATTTCATTAGAGAATATGAATCATTATTCAATCAATGGAAGTGAAGTTGTGGCACAAAGTGGTGTTGCGATGATTAAACTTGCTTATGATTGCGCAAAAGTTGGTTTAAGTGGCTTTGAATTTATGGGAGGTATTCCGGGAAATATCGGTGGAGGTATTTTTATGAATGCCGGTGCTTATAAATCATGTTTAAGTGAAGTTGTGAAATCTGTGAAAGTATTAAATGAAAATTTAAGGGTTGTAACACTTACGAAAGAAGAAATGGAATTTTCATATAGACATTCCATTATTCAAGACCATCCTAAATGGATCGTTTTGGAAGCAACTTTTGAATTAGAAAACAAAAGTGTTGAAGAAATCAATGAAAAATTAGATAAGAGAAAAGAAAGACGTATGTCGTCACAGCCATGGAATAAACCAAGTGCAGGAAGTGTTTTTAGAAATCCCGAAGGAAATGCGGCTTGGAAATTGATAGACGATGCCAAACTTAGAGGCTATGAAATTGGGGGTGCGCAAGTATCACCTAAGCATTCTAATTTTATTGTCAATAATGGTTATGCTTCTGCTAAAGATATTTATGATTTAATATTTTATGTTCAAAAAACAGTACAAGAACAATCAGGTGTTTTATTAAAACCTGAAGTACGTTTTATCAACTGGGAGTTATAAAATGGCTACGTATATGTACAATGAGCATGATGTTAATCAAGTAAAAAACATGCAAAAGAAAATAAAAAAGAAAAAGCAAAAGAGAAGAAGATGCTTTGTCTTGATTGTTTTAATAATCATTGCTTGTATTATTTTTATGACAGGGAATGCAAGCAAAGTGAAGAAGATTACAGTGAGTGGATGTCATCTGACGAATCAAGAAAATATTATTGAACATATTTCAATTAAATCAAAAGAAACATATTTCTTTAAAGTAAATAAGAATCAAGTGAAAAAAGAAATTGAACAAATGCTTTTTATAAAAAAAGCAACTGTAAAAAAAGATTTGTTAGGAAATGTGAAAATTACTGTTCAAGAAAATAATGCGATGCTTTATAGTTATATCGATAATATACTTTATATTGTTGATGAAGATGGGGTTATGGAAAAGGATACAAAGCAAGAAAAGCTTTCTTATGTTCAAAGATATCCACAAGCTATAAATTTTGATGAAAAACATTTAAAACAATTTATTAAAGAATACAAACAATTGCCATCAGTTATCAAAAATCAGATTTCAAGTATCGTTTTTGAACCCAATGATAAAGATCAAACAAAGTGTAAATTGGAATTGGATGATGGTAAGATCTTTTATGTAAGAATTGAAGATATGGCTCGTCAACTGACATCAACGAATTACTATTTAGTTACTCAAAAATATCCTGAAAATAAATACTATGATTTTTTAGGTAAAAATGTGTATGTATACAATTAAATAACAAAGAAAAAAGCTACGTGATTGAAACTAAAACCTTTAATTATCGTAGCTTTTATGATATTATTAGAATATATGTAGTAAGGGGAGATAGACATGAATGAAGTTTATGCAGTGTTAGATATAGGTAGTGCAACAATTGAATTACTTGTTGGCGAAATAATGAACTCTAATTTGCATGTGCTTTTTTCAAAAAAAGTCCCAAGTCATGGTGTAAAAAAAGGTATTATTGAAGATGAACATTTATTGGTAAATGATATTAAAGCGGTTGTCCAAGAAGCTAATGAATTTCTTGATGGAGAAATCAAAGCTATTGGTTTAACAATACCAACCATTCGTTCAAAACTCTATCAAAGTAATAGTACTGTTTCTTTAAATCATGAAGCAAAAATAACAAAAGATGATATTGTTAGAGGATTGAAATTATCCACAAAATTTAAAAGATCTTCTGAAGAAGAAGTAGTCTGTGTGATTCCTGTTAAATTTAATGGTGATTTTGGGATCAGTAATCAACCACCGATTGGAGAATCATCAAGAAATTTAATTGTTGATACACTCGTTATTACTTCACAAAAATGTATTTTATATCCATATATTATGGCTGTAGAAAAAGCAGGCTTAGAAGTTATGGATATCTGTATTAATGCTTTTGCGTGTGCAAAAGAAGCGTTTGATGCTGTTTATCTTCAAGAAGGTGCTGTATTGATTGATATGGGGTATAAGACTTCAACAATTTCTTTTTATAAAGATGGTTATTTAAAATATTTGACAGTATGTTCTGTAGGTGGATATAACCTGACAAGAGCTATTGCTCAAAACCTACAAATCTCAATGAATCAAGCAGAAGCTTATAAAATTAAATATGGTTCTTTAGATTATACGATAGGACAGGAAGATATTATTCATTCAACAGAATTACCGGATGGACGAAAAGATTATACGCAAAAAGATTTTGCGCATATTTTGGAAGAAGCAACTGTTGATGCTTTAAATGTAATTAAAGAAAAATTACAGATCATTGATGATGGTAGTCATTATGAGACCTTGATCGTTGGTGGTGGCGGTGAACTTGAAATGTTAGATAAGGTAGCTGGAAATGTTTTAGAAGGTCCTGTGAGAGTTTATCGTCCAGATATTATAGGGATTCGCGATATGGCGTTTGTTTCAGCAGTAGGAATGATTTTCTATATGTCGGATCGAGCAAAATATTTAGGAGCTTATGAAACATCGGTTATATTACCAGATATTTCTAATACAATGGCTGTAAAATTTAAAGGTTTAACAAAAACAAAGGATACAAAAGAAAAAACTGGAAGGTTCAGTAGATTACTTGATACTTTCTTTGGTGAAGAAGAATAAATAAAAGAGAGGGAAAATCATGAACGAAGAATTAGATTTTGAACAAGTAGCAAGAATAAAAGTCATTGGTGTTGGTGGTGGAGGAAACAACGCTGTCAATCGAATGGTTGAAGAAGGGGTAAGAGGGGTAGAATTTTTTGTCGCTAATACTGATGTACAAGTTTTACGTCGCTCACCAGTTGAAAATAAAATTGTTTTAGGAAAAGATTTAACAAAAGGTTTAGGAGCAGGTGGTAATCCAGAAATGGGTAAAAAAGCTGCTTTAGAATCTGAAGGTGATATTAGAACAGCTTTAGAAGGAGCTGATATGGTTTTTATCGCTGCAGGTATGGGTGGTGGAACAGGAACAGGTGCTGCACCGGTATTCGCAAAGATTGCACGTGAACTTGGAGCGTTAACTGTTGGTGTTATTACAAAACCATTTACTTTTGAAGGAATGAAACGTAAAAAACAAGCTATTGAAGGTATTGATGAATTACGTGCAAATGTTGATAGTATTATCGTGGTTTCAAACGATCGTTTATTACAATTAATTGGTGGTCGTCCAATGCAAGAAGCATTTAGAGAAGCAGATAATGTTTTAAGACAAGGTGTTCAAACAATTACTGACTTAATTGCTGTTCCAGCATTTATCAACCTTGACTTTGCTGATATCTGTGCGGTTATGAAAAATAGAGGAAATGCTTTAATTGGTATTGGTATGTCTTCTGGTGATGATAAAGCAAAAGAAGCTGCTAAACGTGCTATTTCTTCACCATTATTAGAAGTCTCTGTTGCTGGAGCTAAAGATGCAATTATTAATGTTACAGGTGGACCAAATATTTCATTATATGATGCAAATATTGCCCTTGAAACAATTACTCAAGAAGTTGGGGATGACATTAACACATATTTAGGTATCGCTATTAATGAAAACTTAGATGATGAAATCATCGTTACAGTTATTGCGACTGGATTTGAAGAAGAAAAAGAAGAAGTTACTGTACAACCTTCAGTCGCAAAACCATTAGGTGATGAACCTCAAACTTATGATTCGTTTGACGATGATGATGACGATGATGATGGTTTTCCACCAGCATTTATTAAAAACAGAAGAATTTAGAGCTAACGCAGTTAGCTCTTTTTTATAAAAGGGGGATTTAAAAATGAAATTAGGCTTTATAGGATTAGGAAATATGGCAGGGACAATCTGTCAAGGTGTTATTGAAAGTGGATTTATCAAAGGAGAAGATGTCTGTGGTTTTGACATCAACCAAGATAAACTTACACAAATGGAAAAAGATTATGGGATGTGTGTTTGTACAAGCGAAAGAGATTTGGTAGAACATAGTGATTATGTTTTAATGGGGGTTAAACCAAATGTCATTGAAAGCGTACTTGATAAAGTAAAAGATCTTTTAGATGATAAAACAATTATATCAATCGTGGCAGGATATAGTCATGAAAAATATGAAACACTCATTCCTGGAACACATCATCTTACAATTATGCCAAATACACCTGCAAAGGTTTTTGAAGGTATAACACTATTTGAAAGAGAAAATACATTGACTCAAGAAGAATTTGATTTTGCTTATCAAATGTTTGAAAGCATTGGCGAAGTTTATGTGATTGATAATAAACAAATGATTGCTGGAGGAGCTTTAAGTGGTTGTGGACCTGCTTTTGTTTATATGTTTATTGAAGCACTTGCTGATGGAGCTGTTTTAAATGGTTTACCACGTGATTTAGCTTATAAACTTGCTAGTCAAACCGTTTTAGGAAGTGCCAAAATGGTGCAAGAAACGAAGGCTCATCCAGGATTATTAAAGGATCAAGTTTGTTCACCAGGAGGAATTACCATCAAAGGAGTCAAAGCTTTAGAAGAAAATGGCTTTAGAAATGCGGTTATAGAAGCAATTGATAAAGCTAAATAGATTGTATAAAAAATAAAACATTGTTTAACTTTGTTGACTTTGTTTTTGAAACAGTTTTATAATACAAACAAGTAAAAACCGATGAAGTGGAGATAAAAATAGATCGTGCACTTATAGAGAGTTTGGATGGTGGAAGCAAACAGAACGCAGGCTATTAAATGGGCCACTGAGGGCAAAAGGAAAGGCTTAGGCTGAGTATTCTTTGACGTTAGGCTTACGTAAGTAGTCGTAGATGTGATAGCATCTAGCTAAGGGCATGATTTTATAATCATGAAACAAGGTGGCACCGCGGATAAAACCGTCCTTGAAAGTTTAACTTTCAGGACGGTTTTTTTAATTATAAGGGGGGGAGTTTAATGTATTATCCAGAATTGGAAACACTAGAAAAAATGAATCTAGATGATTGCGATTTAGTTCCAATAAAAAAAGAAATCTATAGTGATATGATTACACCAATCGAATTGATGAGAAAACTAAAACAGTATTCTAAACATGTTTACATGTTAGAAAGTCATGAAGATAAAAGTAAATGGGGGAGACATACTTTTATTGGATTTGATCCTAAAAGTGAAATTACATGTTACAACAAGATGATGAAAGTCAATGATAAAATCTTTAAGGTAGAACATCCTAAAGAATATATCAGAAAGGTTTTAAATGAAAATCGTAGTTTAAAGTTAGAAGGGTTTCCTACTTTTACAGGGGGATTGGTTGGTTATTTTAGTTTTGATTATTTTAAATACAGTGAGCCTTCAATTATTAAAAATCAAAAGGATAATGGTTTTAATGACGTTGATTTAATGTTGTTTGATAAAGTGATTTGTTTTGATCACTTTAAACAAAAATTGATTCTTATTGTCAATATTAAAACAGATGATTTACAAAAGAATTATAAAAAAGGAATTAAAGAATTAGATGAACTTGAATACATTGTTCGTAAACATGTTAAAACACTTGTTCAGCCATTAAAACTATTAGATGATTTTAAACCCGTTCTTTCTAAAGAAGAATATTGTCAAATGGTTGAAAAAGGTATTGAGTTTATTAAAGAAGGGGATATCTTCCAAGTTGTTTTATCAAATAGACAATATGCAAGAGCAACAGGTTCTCTTTTTGATACTTATCGTGTATTAAGAACAACGAATCCGTCACCTTATATGTTCTACTTTGCAAGTGATAATATTGAAGTAGCAGGAGCTTCTCCTGAAACCCTTATTAAACTAGAAGGAAAGAAGTTAACAACTTTCCCAATTGCGGGAACAAGAAAAAGAGGAAAAGATGATCAAGAAGATCAACAATTAATAGAAGGATTATTAAAAGATGAAAAAGAATTAGCTGAACATAATATGCTCGTTGATTTAGGAAGAAATGATTTAGGAAAAATCTCTAAATTTAATAGTGTCAAAGTTATTTCTTATATGGATATTTTAAAGTTCTCGAGAGTTATTCATATAGCGAGTGTGGTAAGTAGTGAAATCAAAGATGAATATGATGCCTTAGATGCCATTGATTCTTTACTTCCTGCAGGAACGTTATCAGGAGCACCTAAAATAAGAGCTTGTCAAATTATTAATCAATTAGAACAAAATAAAAGAGGCATTTATGGTGGTGCCATTGGTTATTTAGATTTTACAGGAAATATGGATCTATGCATTGGTATTCGCTTAGCTTATAAAAGAAATAATGAAATTTCTATTTGTAGTGGGGCAGGTATTGTTTATGACAGTGTTCCTGAAAGTGAGTATCAAGAATGTTTAAATAAAGCAGGAGCCGTTGTAGAAGCAATTAAAATGGCAGATGGAGGTATTGATTATGATTCTACTTATTGATAACTATGATAGTTTTGCGTATAACCTCTATCAATTGATTGGTTCTATTAATGAAGAAATCAAGGTTGTAAGAAATGATGAAATATCTGTTGAAGAAATAGAGAAGCTCAATCCTTCTTGCATTATTATTTCACCAGGTCCTGGTAAACCAAGTGAAGCAGGAATTATAGAAGAGGTCATTCAAACCTATTATACAAAATATCCGATTTTAGGAGTTTGTTTAGGACATCAAGCCATCGTTGAAACTTTTGGGGGCATTGTTGGTTACGCAAAAAGTGTGATGCATGGAAAATCTTCCATTATTAAAGTAAATACGAATAATCTTTTATTCAAAGGAATCGAGGAAAAAACAAGGGTTGCAAGATATCATAGTTTAGCTGCTAAAAAGGAAAATTTACCTGATTGTTTACAAATTATAGGGGAAAGTGATGATGGAGAAATCATGGCGGTTTGTCATAAAAACTATCCAATTTATGGTTTACAGTTTCATCCAGAGTCGATTTTAACAAAAGAAGGTAAAAAAATAGTTGAAAATTTTTTAAAGGAGATACAAAATGATTAGGGAAGCAATTATTAAATTATCTAAAAAAGAAGATTTAACATATCAAGAAGCTTATGAATGCATGAATGAAATCATGGATGGGCAAGCTTCTGATATTCAAAAAGCTGCTTATTTAACAGCACTTTCATTTAAAGGTGAAACCATTGATGAAATAACAGCAAGTGCTAAAGGTATGAGAGAACATTGTGTGAAGTTATTAAATGATCAAGATGTTCTTGAAATTGTAGGAACCGGAGGAGATGGATCAAACTCTTTTAATATTTCTACAACCTCTTCATTAGTGATTGCTAGTGGGGGTGTTAAAGTTGCTAAGCATGGAAATCGTGCAGCAAGTTCAAAAAGTGGAGCAGCGGATTGTTTAGAAGCTTTAGGGGTTGATATTACAATCAACGAAAAAAGAAGTAAGCAATTATTAAATGATATTAATATTTGTTTCTTATTTGCACAAAACTATCATTTAGCGATGAAATATGTTGCACCTGTAAGAAAAGAATTAGGTATTCGTACAGTCTTTAATATTTTAGGACCACTTACAAATCCAGCAGGAGCTACTTATCAAGTAATGGGTGTTTATGATGAAGCATTGGTTGAACCACTTGCTCAAGTATTAAGTAATTTAGGGGTTAAAAGAGCAATGGTCGTTTATGGTAAAGATGGCTTAGATGAAATTTCTGCATCTGATGAAACATTTGTATGTGAAATCAATGAAGGAACATTTAAAACTTATACGATTTTTCCAGAACAATTTGGTTTACAAAGATGTTTAAAAGAAGAACTTATAGGTGGAACACCAAAAGAAAATGCTCAAATTACTTTAGATGTTTTAAGTGGTAAACAAGGAGGTCCAAGAACAGCGGTTTTAATGAATGCAGGGGCTGGACTTTATGTTGGAGGTAAGGTTAATTCTTTAAAAGCAGGGGTTGATTTAGCGGCTGAACTCATTGATAGTGGAAAGGCAAAAGATAAATTAGAAGAATTTATAAAAGAATCAAACAAATAGGAGCGTATATTATGATTTTAGAAGATATTGTTGAAAGTACAAAGGAACGTGTTGAAACAAACAAAAAACGTCATTCAATTTATGAATTAAAAGAAAAAGCATTTGCTATGCCTATTGATCAAAGTTTTCCTTTCAAAAAAGCTTTAGAAAAAGAAGGAATGTCTTATATTTTAGAAGTAAAAAGACATTCTCCATCAAAAGGTCAAATTGTTTCTACTTTCGATTTTAAAGCAATTGCGAAAGAATATGAAATGATTGGTGCTGATGCTATTTCAGTTGTTACTGAACCTGATTTTTTTAAAGGGGATGATGATTTTTTAAGAGAAATCAAACGTATTGTGAAGATTCCTGTTTTAAGAAAAGATTTTGTTGTAGATGAATATATGGTTTATGAAGCTAAAATCTTAGGAGCAGATGCCATCTTATTGATTGCAGGTGTCTTAGATGAAATTACATTAATGCGTTGTGTCAATTTAGCACATAATTTAGGTATGTCAGCAATTGTGGAAACACATAGTTCAATGCAAGTTAAAAAAGCATTACGTGTGGGTGCTAAAATTATTGGTGTAAATAATAGAGATTTAAGAGATTTCAGTGTTGATTTAAATACAACATTAAAATTAAGAGATATGGTTGATGATGATGTGATCTTTATCTCTGAAAGTGGTATTAAAACAAGAAAAGATATTGAATTATTAGAAAAACATCGTGTAAATGGTGTCTTAATTGGTGAAACAATGATGAAAAGCCATGATAAAAGACATACACTAGAAGTCTTAAAAGGCTTAGATGAAGAAGATTAAGATTTGTGGTTTAAAAAGAAGAGAAGATATTGAATATGTCAATAAGTATCAACCAGATTATATTGGTTTTGTTTTTGCGGGGAAGAAAAGAAAACTAACATATGATCAAGTAGTTGATTTGAAAAAGTATTTAACATCTTCAATTCAAGTAGTTGGTGTTTTTGTAAATGAGGATATTTCTTTTGTTGAAAAGTTAGTGAAGGAGCATGTGATTGATCTTGTTCAACTTCATGGACAAGAAGATCAAAAATATATTCAAGCTTTAAAAGAAAAGGTAGATGTTTCTATTATTAAAGCGATTCAAATTAAAAATGAGGATTCTTTTAATGAACATTATGATGTTGATTATTATCTCTATGATCATGGAACAGGTGGAACAGGGGAAAGTTTTGACTGGTCGATGTTAAAAGAAGTAGATAAGCCGGTGTTTTTAGCGGGAGGAATTAATCTTTTAAATATTGATGATGCTTTAAAAAAGAACGTTTATGCATTAGATGTTTCGAGTGGGGTTGAAACAGATGGATTTAAAGATGAAAAAAAAATTAAGAAAATCGTAAGGAGAGTTAGAAATGAAGGGTAGATATGGGATACATGGGGGACAGTATATCCCTGAAACTTTGATGAGTGAAATTCACAAAATTGAAGAGGCTTATGAATTTTATAAAAATGATCCAGCTTTTAATGATGAACTTAATACATTATTAAAAGAATATGCAGGAAGACCATCTTTGTTGTATTACGCTAAAAAGATGACAGAAGATTTAGGTGGAGCAAAAATCTATTTAAAAAGAGAAGATTTAAATCATACCGGTTCTCATAAAATTAATAATGTTTTAGGACAAGCATTAATGGCTAAAAAAATGGGAAAAACAAGAATTATTGCGGAAACAGGTGCTGGACAACATGGGGTGGCTACAGCAACAGCAGCGGCTTTACTTGGCCTTGAATGTGAGATCTTTATGGGAAAAGAAGATACAGACCGTCAAGCTTTAAATGTTTATCGTATGGAACTTTTAGGAGCTAAAGTACATCCTGTTACTACAGGAACGATGACTTTAAAAGATGCGGTCAATGAAGCGATGAGAGAATGGACAAAACGTGTGGATGATACAATGTATGTTTTAGGTTCTGTTATGGGACCTCATCCATTTCCAATGATGGTTAGAGATTTCCAAAGTGTTATTTCTAAAGAAGCAAGAGAACAAATTCTTGAATATGAAGGAAAACTTCCTACAGCTGTTATGGCTTGTGTAGGTGGTGGAAGTAATGCCATGGGAATGTTCTATAACTTCATTAATGATAAAGATGTAAAACTTATTGGTTGTGAAGCTGCTGGTAAAGGAGTCGATACGGCTTTAACAGCCGCAACAATTGCGACAGGATCATTAGGTGTTTTCCATGGAATGAAATCTTATTTCTGTCAAGATAAATACGGACAAATTGCTCCTGTATATTCTATTTCAGCTGGTTTAGATTACCCAGGTATTGGTCCTGAACATGCTTATTTACATGATACAAAAAGAGCACAATATGTTCCAGTTACTGATGATGAAGCAGTAGATGCTTTTGAATACATTGCAAAAACTGAAGGAATTATTTGTGCTATTGAAAGTGCCCATGCGATTGCTCATGCAATCAAAATTGCACCAATAATGAAAAAAGATGACATTTTAATTGTTTGTCTTTCAGGTAGGGGAGATAAGGATGTTGCTGCAATTGCGAGATATAGGGGGAAAGAAATCTATGAATAGAATACATAAAGCCTTTGAAAATAAAAAAGCTTTTATTGGATTTTTGACAGCAGGAGATCCAGTATTAGATAAAACAGTTGATTATATTTTAGATATGGAACAAGCAGGAGCAAGTCTTATTGAAATTGGTATTCCATTTTCTGATCCTATTGCGGAAGGTCCGACTATTCAAGAAGCTAATGTGCGTGCTTTAAAAAATAAAGTCACAACAGATGATGTTTTTGAAATTGTTAAAAAGGTAAGAGAAAAAAGTGATATTCCACTTTGTTTTATGACCTATTTAAATGTCGTTTTTCATTACGGTTATGATGCATTCTTTCAAAAATGCCAAGAAGTAGGCATTGATGGCATCATTCTTCCTGATTTACCTTATGAAGAAAGTCAAGAAGTCAAAGATGTTTGTTATAACTATGATGTTACTTTAATTTCTATGATTGCTCCAACAAGTAAAGATCGTGTTAAAATGATTGCAAAAGATGCAAAGGGATTTATTTATTTAGTCTCTTCAATGGGAGTTACTGGAACAAGAGAGGATACTTCATTTGCAAACAATCTTGAAGAAATTATCAATCATATTCATCAATTCACAGATACACCAGTAGCTATTGGTTTTGGTATCAATAAACCAGAACAAGTTAAAGAATTTAAACAATATGCAGACGGTGTTATTGTTGGAAGTGCCATTGTTAATATTATCAAAGAACATGGTGCAAAGGCTGATGAACCTTTAAAAGAATATATCCAATCACTTACAAATGAACTTTAAACAGATGGAAACATCTGTTTTTTGTTTATATTCATATTTTTTGTCTATCCTAAAAATGTGGAGGTAAATCTATGAATATAAAAAAATATAATGAAATTGCAGAAAAAAATAAACCTCAAAAACAAGTGTTAAAACATACATTTAATGCTTTTATTGTTGGGGGAATTATTGGAATGATTGGAGAATTTTTTTTAAATTTCTATCAAAAAATCTTTTCTTTTAGTGAAAAAGAAGCCACACCTATTATGTTGATTACCCTTATATTGATTGCTGCAATACTGACAGGTCTAGGTATTTATGACCGTTTAGGTAATTTTGCCGGAGCAGGCTCATTTATTCCTATTACTGGTTTTTCTAATGCCATGACTTCAAGTGCACTAGAAGCAAGAAGTGAAGGCTTAGTTACTGGAATTGGTGCAAATATTTTTAAACTTGGTGGAGCAGTTATTACTTTTGGAATTGTTGCTTCATTTATTGTAGGAGGATTGCGTTATGTCATCACCTATTTCTGGTAGCAGTTTTGTCTTTGATAATGTTTATATTCAAAGTGTTGCAACAACAGCAGGAATCGTGGAATATCAAGGACCTTTAGGTCATTATTTTGATAAACATTATCCTGATCATTATCATCATAATGTCAGTTATGAACAAGCAGAAATTGAAATGTTGAAAGATGCCCTTTTGATTTGTTTAAAAAACGGAAAAGTAAAAAAAGAAGAAATAGATTTTTATTTTGGGGGAGATTTAAATAATCAATTAACAGCTTGTTACTATTACGCAAATCATCTTCATCGTCCTTTTATTGGATTATACAGTGCATGTAGCACCATTGGTCTTGCCTTAGCTAATGCTTCAATTATGATTGAAAATCATAATATTCATAAAGCAATTGCTTGTACGGTTTCTCATAATGCTACAGCGGAAAGACAATTTCGTTACCCTTTAGAATATGGAATCCAAAGAAAAGAAACCATGACTTTTACAGCAACAGGAAGTGTAGCGGTTTATTTATCGAATAAACCAAGTTCAATTAGAATTGAATCGATAACTTTAGGTAAAGTAATCGACTACGATCAATACGATGCAAATGACATGGGACGTGCCATGGCCCCAGCAGCTTTAGATACGTATTTACAACACATGAAAGATTTAAAAAGAGATGGAACCTACTATGATCTTATTTTAACAGGTGATTTATCTCATTATGGTAAAACAATCATGAAAGATTTATTGAAAGAAGAAAATCAAAAATATAATGAATATGATGATTGTGGTTGTCTTTTATATGATGTTACTCAAAATGTTTATCAAGGTGGAAGTGGTCCTGTTTGTAATGCACTTGTTAGCTTTGGTTACATTTATAAAATGATGCTTCAAGGAAAATATAAACGAGTGCTTGTTTTAGCAACAGGTGCTTTATTAAATCCTGTTATGACAAATCAAAAATTATCCATTCCTTGTGTTTGTCATGGCTACGTATTGGAGGTTGTTGTATGAATTATCTATTATCTTTTCTTTTTTGTGGTTTTGTTTGTGTTGTTGCTCAATTAATATATGAATATACCAAATTAACACCAGGACATATTACCTGTAGTTTTGTAGTTATAGGGGCACTTTTAGATTTATTTCATATTTATGATCGCTTAATCAAAATTTTCCATGCCGGAGCAATGCTTCCTATTACGAGCTTTGGACATTCACTAATGCATGGTGCTATGGCAATGACAAAAGAATATGGTGTTTTTGGATTGGCTATGGGAATGTTTGATTTAACGGCAGCCGGTATTGCTTCAGCTATTTTATTTGCTTTTTTAGTCGCAATCTTTTTTAAACCAAAATCATGAATAATAATTCATTTGATATCAATGTTAGAATGCTTGATTTTCATAATCGAAAAATAGAAATCAATTATGTTTCAAGTCTCTGCTCTGATGAATTAATTGCTTATTTAGTTGAAGGTATTACTAATGCGAAAGGAAAAACATTAAAAGATTGCTTAAATAATGGTGATGTCAAAGAAGAAACAGATACTACCAAATATGAATATGCCATGCTTACAGGATGTGCTATTGTAAAAGATTTAGAAAAACAAAAAGTCTATGTTTTAGATACCCGCCATTTTCCTTCTCGTTCTATTGATGAACCTGATACAGAAAAATCGGTAAGAGGAAGTAAAGATGGTTTTAATGAAAATCTTTTAAATTGTGCAGGACTGATTCGTCGAAGAATACGTACTTTAGATTTAGTGATGGAAAAAGTAACAGTAGGAAAAACGAATAAATTAGATATTTGTTTATGTTATCTACAAAGTAAAATAGACCAAACAATGTTAAAAAGTATTAAAGCAAGATTACAAGAAATTAAAAATGAAGATTTAATTATGACAGATCGAGCTTTAGAAGAACTGATCTTTGATCAAGGTTATAATCCTTTTCCACTTGTAAGATATAGTGAACGACCAGATGTTGTGTCGACACATATTCATCATGGCTATCTTGCCATCATTTGTGATACTTCAAGTTCGGTTATGATGTTGCCTACAACTCTATTTGAAATTTTAGAACACGTAGAAGAACATCGTCAAACACCTATTATTGGAACTTTTATTCGTTTAATTCGTTTTAGTGCAGTTTTTCTTTCTATTTATTTAGTTCCTTTATGGATGCTGATTAAAAATCAAGGAAATATCAGTTTTAAAACACTCTTTTCTATTATTTTGGTAGAACTGGCTATTGAACTTTTAAGAATTGCGACTATTCATACGCCTGATTCTATTTCAAATACGATGGGAATGATTGCTGCGATTTTATTAGGTGAATTTGCGATTGAACTGGGTTTCTTTTCAGGTGAAATTTTATTATTTGTATCTATTGGAAATGTTTGTGATTTTGCAACTCCTAATTATGAACTCTCACTAACGAATAAATATGTAAAAATCTTTATGATTCTATTTTCAGGATTATTTGGCTGGTTAGGCTTTATTGCGTATCAAATTATTTTATACATGTATTTAATATCATTAAAACCTTTTGGTTTTTCTTATCTATATCCGTTGATTCCTTTTAATGGAAAAGATTTACTTCAATTCATTATTAGAGAACCAAAGAAATAGTGTATAAACTGTACATAAATTTTTTAAAATATATGTATGATTTATACATTTTTTATTAAACAAAAAAACATAAGGTATTCTCCTGTTTTAAAATAATGTAAATAAAATAAAACTACATGTGGCAATAGCAACAGCTGGTGGATCGATATGTGTTCCACAATCTGTGTTGAATACCATGCCAAAAATCAGCCCAATAAAATGAGCAATGACTCCAAAAACAATAGCTATGACAACATTTCCTGTTTGTGCCATGGCATAACCAACAACAAGTGTTGTGTGGTGTGTTGCTGGAAAAGCTGGATCACTTAATGCAAAGATAAGTGTTAAGGCACTAATAGAAAAACCAATTGTATAAAGTCCTGTTTCTTTTGCAAAATAAGCCATAACAGTAGAAACAGCTAAACCAATGAGAAATTGAAATCCCCAAAATGAAGGAGATGCTTTTTCTAAGAAATCTAAATTCTTTTTATTATATGTATCTTCTTGATTGAATAAGATTCTTCCTAAAACTCCTACAAGAATAACCGAAACAGCTCCAGTATCTATCGGAAATGAAAAATAATTTTCAAAGGCAAAAATCAAATAACCTAAAACCCCGCCGATAGCGCCTACGAGTAAAACCTTTGGATCATTGGTAAAAGCAAGTGATCTTGAGGTTTCAACACCTCTTATGTTATGTTTTGTTCCTGCATAAGCTGTCGCAAGACCGGCAGCATTAAAGATAATACATGGTAAAAATAAATTATTTGATAAAGCTTCATTTAAAAATGTTGTATCAACACCAACATGTTCTAATAAAAATATAAGGAGACCGACAAAACCTGTACAAATAAAGGTTTGTGTTCCACCGATTAGTGCTCCTAAAATTCCCGCAAAAAAAGCTAAAATAATAGATAATAATGAAAACATTTTACAACCCCTTTCATGCGTATTATATAGGAAATAACGAAGATAATAAATAAAAAATATTTTTTTATGTTATAATACCAATCAGAGGTGGAAATATGGAATATCAAGTTATTTTAGAGGATTTTCAAGGCCCTTTGGATTTATTACTTCATTTAATTAAAGAAAAAGAAATGGATCTACAAACTCTTGAATTATCTGTCATTACAGATCAATATCTACAATACATACATATGATGGAATCATCACAACTTGAAATCATGTCAGAATATTTAGTGATGGCAGCACAATTAATTGAAATGAAAAGTAAGATGCTTTTACCTAAAGAAAAGGTACAAATTGATGATGAATACCAAGAAGATCCAAGAGAAGCATTAATTAAAAGATTGATTGAATATAAACGTTATAAAGATGTTCTTGAGGAAATTCAAGAAAAATATGAAAAACGTCAAGAAGTAATCATTAAACCAGCGGATAATATGGAACAATATGTTATGGATACTTCAACGATGATTCCTCAAGATTTAGAAGTCTATGATTTAATGAAAGCTATGCAAAAGATGTTTCAAAGAAAAGCTTTATCAAAACCTCTTGATACCCATATTTCTAAAAAAGATATTTCTATTGAACAAAGAAGTGATGAAATTAGAAAATTCTTTAAAGTAAGAGTGAATAAAAAAGTAAAACTTGAAGATTTATTTGAAAGAGGAGATCGTTATTACTTTATTGTGACATTTTTATCAATTTTAGTTTTAGCGAAAGATAAAGAAATAGAAATTAGCCAAGATGGCTTATTTAATGAAATATATGTGGAGGGAAAAGCTTAATGGAGAATTATGACCATATCATAGAAGGTATGCTTTATATTCGAGGAGATGAAGGACTCGATATTAAAGAAATCTCAGTTGTATTAGAAGTTTCTAAGAAGAAAGCAACAGAATTGATGGATGAATTTATTGAAAAATATGAACATAGAGGTTTTAATGGAATCCAAGTAGTCAATTTTGGTGGTAAATATAAGTTTGCGACCAACCCAGACTATTTCCCTTATTATCAAAAAATGGTAGAACAATCCAAAGCAAAACTTTCTCAAGCAGCTTTAGAAACATTAGCCATTGTTGCCTATAATCAACCGATTACCCGTTCAAAAGTAGAAGATATTCGTGGGGTAGGGTGTGATGCGATGATTCGTAAACTTCTTGCTAAAGCGCTTATTAAAGAAGTAGGAAGAGAAGAAAGTCCAGGACTTCCTATTTTATATGGAGTGACGGATGAATTTATGGATGCTTTTTCACTGGCTTCTTTAGATGAACTTCCTGAATTAGGGGATATTGTAGAAACTGAAAGTGATGAAGATATATTTGCGACAAGATATCAAGAAGGTGATTTAAGTGAAACTGATTAATCATTTGAAAACAATTAATAAACATAAATATTATGTGACAATGCTTTGTTTTAAATGTGGTCTTTATAAACAAGGAATCCTTCATGATTTATCAAAGTATTCACCAACTGAACTTAAAACAGGAGCTAAATATTGGGTAGGAACACGTTCCCCTAATTCTATTGAAAGAGAAACGATTGGTTATTCTTCCGCTTGGCTTCATCATAAAGGAAGAAATAAGCATCATTGGGAATATTGGGTTGATTTTTCAAGACAAGGAGTCGTTCCTGCTAAAATGCCGACAAAATATGTTGTGGAAATGTTTTGTGATCGTGTTGCGGCAACGATGGTCTATCGTGGAAACGACTTTGATGTTTCTGCTCCTTTAGATTATTATAATAAAACACATGGTTATTATGTGATTCATGAAGAGACAGATGCAATGATTAAAGATATGTTAGTTCATTTATCTAAAAGTAATTTAGAAGAAACAATTGATTATATTAAAGAAACTTATTTATAAATTCTATGTTTTGCATAGAATTTTTTTATAGAAATGATATAATAGTTATATTATATTTAAGGAGCTAGAAAATGAATTTTTTACATTTAAAATATTTGATAGAAGTTGAAAAATTTGAATCAATTTCCAAAGCAGCACAACATCTATATGTAAATCAACCTCGTTTATCAAAAATAATTAAAGAAATAGAAGAAGAAGCCAATATTAAAATCTTTGAAAGACATAATAAAGGTGTTGTTCCTACTACAAAAGGAAAGGAATTCCTGATGCAAGCTAAAAAGATCGTTCAAGAAGTAGATTGTTTAAAAAATATGTATCAAGATGATCCCCATAAGCTTAATTTAGATATTTGTGTACCTCGTTCAAGCTATATATCGGAAGCGTTTATTGAATATTTGAAGATGGATAATAATATGAAAAAAGAATTGAATTTAAATTATCGAGAAACAAATTCGATTGATACAATTCAAAATGTTTATGATGGGGAAAATAATCTTGGAATTGTGCGTTTTCCAATAAGAGATCAAGATTATTATTTTAATATTTTAACTTTAAAAGAATTAACATATGAAAAACTGTTTTCATTTGATTATCAAATACTTATTTCAAATGATAATCCGCTTAAAGATCAAGAAATAAGTATTAAAGATTTAAAGAAACAAATTGAATTAAAACATGGAGATATACATATTCAAGATGGAAAACAAGAACATCATAAACAAATGAATATCTATGAAAGAGGAATTCAATTTGAACTTTTAAATGAAATTCCTGAAACTTATATGTGGGTAGCTCCTATTCCTAAAAAGCTTTTAAAACATAATCATTTTATTTTAAAAGAATGTAAAGATCAAAAAACACCCTATGTTGATTATTTGATTTATCGTAAAGGCTATGTTTTATCAAAAGAAGATCAAAATTTTATTAAATGTTTAAAAAAAGTGATTGAACAAGTAAAGTGAAAAAATGCACATGTAATGTGAAAAAAATAACTTGATATATAAAAAAAGGCATATCTCTATGCCTTTTTAGTATCTAACCAAAAGGAAATGTAAGTGATATCATTAAATGTAGGAAAAGAGGAGAATAAGTTATGCAAAGATTTACATTACCTAGAGATTTATATCATGGAAAAGGAGCATTAGAAGCTCTAAAAACTTTAGAAGGAAAAAAAGCAATTGTATGTGTTGGTGGAGGATCAATGAAACGTAATGGTTTCTTAGATCGTGCTGTTAGCTATTTACAAGAAGCTGGAATGGAAGTTAAATTATTTGAAGGTATTGAACCAGATCCATCAGTTGAAACTGTTATGAAAGGTGCAGCTGTTATGGAAGAATTTAATCCAGATTGGATCGTAGCTATGGGTGGAGGTTCACCGATTGATGCGGCTAAAGCAATGTGGATTAAATATGAATACCCTGATATCACATTTGAAGATATGTGCAAAGTATTTGGTATTCCAAAATTACGTAAAAAAGCTCATTTCTGTGCAATCCCATCTACAAGTGGTACAGCTACAGAAGTTACTGCTTTTTCAATTATTACAGACTATAATAAAGGAATTAAATATCCTATCGCTGACTTTGAAATTACCCCAGATGTTGCTATCGTTGATCCTGATTTAGCTGAAACAATGCCAGTTAAATTAGTTGCTCATACTGGTATGGATGCAATGACTCATGCTATTGAAGCTTATGTTTCTACTGCAAATTGTAACTATACAGATCCACTTGCAATTCATGCAATTGAATTAATTCAAGCTAATTTAGTAAAATCATATAATGGAGATATGGATGCAAGAGATACAATGCATGATGCTCAATGTTTAGCAGGTCAATCATTTTCTAATGCCTTATTAGGTATTGTTCACTCAATGGCTCATAAAACAGGAGCTGCTTTCGTTGATCAAGGTGGACATATTATTCATGGTGCTGCCAATGCGATGTATTTACCAAAAGTTATTGCATTCAATGCAAAAGATCCAACAGCTAAAAAACGTTATGGTGTCATTGCTGATTATATGCATTTAGGTGGAGCTAACGATGATGAAAAAGTTGCTTTATTAATTAAATATTTAAGAGGAATGAATGATGAATTAAATATTCCTCATGGAATTAATAAATATGGTGCAGATGGTATGCCAGCTGAAACTGGATTTGTTCCAGAAGATATCTTCTTAGCACGTGTTGATGAAATCGCAGACAACGCTATTGCTGATGCATGTACTGGATCAAACCCACGTATTCCAAATCATGATGAAATGGTTGCTTTATTAAAAGCATGCTACTATGATACTGAAGTAGATTTCTAGTATAAATAGAAAAGGAGATTTAAAATCTCCTTTTTAAATACAAAAAACAGGTGTTTAAACATATATAAATAAAAATAGCTTTTCCTTAAATATATATAATAGAAGTAGATAAAGGGGGTAGCTATTATGAAATATGCAATACTTGATGGTAAATTAACACACATTTCTAAAGTGAAAAAAGGAACGATTGCCAGGGAATTTGGCTATAGTGATCAATTAGTAATAGCTGTAGGCGGTCGGGAAAGAAAATACTGGAAATATCTAGATGTTAAAAGAACACGTTTATATCAAGCAGCATAGGAATAACATTGTTTATTCCTTTTTTTGTTGTATAATAGACTTAATGGAAGGATGAGAGAATGAAGTATAAAACAGATATTAAAAGAATATGTCATCTTGCTTGGCCGGCAATTATTCAAGAAGCAATGAATACGATTGTCACTTATGTAGATACGGCTATGGTCGGTGCCATGGGAGCAACAGCTTCGGCTGCAGTTGGTTTAACATCATCGGTTACATGGCTTCTAGGAAGCATTTCAGTCGCTTTTGGGGTTGGGGTCTTAGCGGTATGTGCTCAAGCTGATGGCGCAAAAAATCATAAAAAGGTACAGATGACAGGACAACAAGCCCTTTTTATTTCCTTGGTTGTAGGTTTATTAACGTCAATTATAAGTGTTATTATTGCACCATTTTTACCAGGTTGGTTAAATGGAGCAAAGGAAATAAGAAAAGATGCATCAATTTATTTCTTTATTGTTTCTTCACCTTTTATTTTTAGGACAATGATTATCGTTTTATCATCAACGCTTCGTGCAGTTAAAGATATGAAAACGCCGATGATGATCAATGTTTATATGAATTTAATTAATATTGTTTTAAACTTTATTTTGATTTATCCCACAAGAAAGATGTTTGGCATAACAGTATACGGAGCGGGACTTTCAGTTTCAGGTGCGGCCATTGCTTCAGCAATTTCTTATGTTGTTGGAGGCGTTATGATTTTTAGACATTATTATAAAAATCAAATTTTTGATTTTAAACATACCGGTTTCCATTTTCATAAACCATTATGTTTAGAATGCTTAAAAATTGCGACACCTGTTGTTATGGAAAGAAGTGTGATTTGTTTAGGACATGTTACTTTTGCTTCCTTAATTGCGAAACTAGGAGTTGTTCCTTTTGCGACACATACCATTGCCATTCAAGCTGAACAAGCTTTCTATGCACCGGGTTATGGTTTTCAATCGTCTGTAAGCACTCTTGTAGGAAATGCGGTAGGTGAAAAAGATAAAGTGAAAGTTAAACGTATGACTTATCTTACTTGTTGCATTACCTCAAGTATTATGTTGATGGCGGGAATTTTCTTATTTATATTTGCCGGTCATTTAATGGCTTTATTTACACCAGATCCACGCGTTATTGCTTTAGGAACAAGAGTTTTACGTATAGTTTCAGTAAGTGAACCTATATATGGTATTTTAATTATTTTAGAAGGAACATTTAATGGGATGGGAGATACAAAAGCACCTTTTGTTTTTTCTTTAATGACAATGTGGGGGATTCGTATTTTTGGTTCCATGTTGATGATCAATGTATTTTCGCTTGGACTTGAAAGTGTATGGATCATGATGGTTTTAGATAATGTATCAAGATGTTTATTACTTTCTACGCGTTTTCTATCAGGCAGATGGAAATATCGTGTTGATCAAAGATAGATAAGGAGGATAAAATGAAATATCAAAGATTTGAACAAACAATTATTGTAAGAATGGATAAGGGAGAAGATATTGTTGAACAAGTTAAAAACGTTGCTTTAAAAGAAAAGATTAAACTCGCCAGTATTTCAGCTCTTGGTGCCATTAATGAATTTACGGTAGGTGTTTTTAAAACAAAAGAAAAGAAATATTATGCCAATGAATTTAAAGGTGATTTTGAAATTGTTTCGCTTACGGGAACAATCAATACAATGAATGATGAATATTACAGTCATATGCATTTATCAGCGGGAAACGATCAAGGACAAGTATTCGGTGGACATTTAAATAAAGCTATTGTTTCTGCAACCTGTGAAATGGTTATTCAAATTATTAATGGAGAAGTAGATCGTTATTTTGATGAAGAAGTTGGTTTAAATTTATTGAAATTATAGGAGATAAAAAGATGGAATATTATAAATTACCACAAAGTGATTTGACAGTTTCTAAAATCGCTTTAGGATGTATGAGAATTAATGGTAAAAGTGTAGAAGAAGTAGAAGCACTTGTAAAAACAGCATTAGATTTAGGAATTAATTTTTTTGATCATGCTGATATTTATGGTGGAGGAAAATCAGAAGAAGTATTTGGTGAAGTTTTAAAACGTCATCCAGAATATCGTGCAAAGATGATTCTTCAAACAAAATGTGGTATTGTACCAGGGAAAAGATATGATTTTTCTAAAGAACATATTCTTCAATGTGTCAATGATTCACTAAAAAGATTAAATACGGATCATGTAGAAATTTTATTGCTTCATCGCCCAGATGCTTTATGTGATCCTCAAGAAGTAGCAGAAGCTTTTGATGAACTTTATCAAGCAGGAAAAGTAAAATATTTTGGAGTTTCAAATCATACATCTTTACAAATTGAATTGTTGAAGAAATATTCAAAATATCCTTTAATTATTAATCAACTTCAATTATCGATTGTTCATTCAGTGATGATTGATTCGGGATTAAATATGAATATGAAAGAAGCTTTTGCTCAAGATAAAGATGGTGGTGTTTTAGATTATTGTCGTTTAAATGATATTACAATTCAACCATGGAGTTCAATTCAAGCTTCTTGGGCGGAAGGAACTTTTATTGATCATCCTGACTATCAAAAATTAAACGATGTTATGCAAGAACTTGCAAATAAATATCACGTAACAAAACCAACAATTGCGATTGCGTGGCTTTTAAGACATCCAGCTAAAATGCAACCGATTGTTGGAACAACATCACCTATTCATTTAAAAGAAATCAGTGAAGCTTGTAAAATACAACTTACACGTCAAGAATGGTATGATCTCTATCTTGCAAGTGATAAACCATTACCATAAGCCTTTAACGAGGCTTTTTTTATTGCTTTTTTCATGATAAGATAAAAGAAGAAATGAGATGGTAAATATGCAAAATATGAATTATTATTATGACTTTTCAGGACAAAAATTTGGTTATCCTCTAAGTTTAAGTATTAACCAATTTAATCGTTTAGCTTTTTCAAGACAATCAAGTTTAGAAATCTCTTATGTTTTAAAAGGTAGTTATGAAGTTATTACGGAAAGTATGTCAACACTTATTAAGAAACATGAACTTGTTTTAATTGCACCATATGATATTCATATGCTTAAAATGAATGAGCCTGAAAGTATTATTTTAACGTTACATATTGATTTTTCATATTTACCTCATTATATGGTAGGAGATATTGATCAAAGTTTTAAATCTTGTGTTTGTCGTAAAAATCAAAATGAAAAGTTACTTCTACAAATTCAACAACAACTTGGTATTTTATTACTTCATTTTATTCAAAAGAAAGATAATGTTTATTTATTGAATAAAGTGATTTCTCACTTAATCTATATCATTAGTGAGAATAAAGAATATTCAATAGAACAACTTCCTTTAACATCTAAAAATCATGAAAATTATATGAAAGCTATTCTTTTCATTGATCAAAATTATCAAAAAGATATTCATTTAGAAGATATTGCTAAGAATCTATCTTTTAGTAATTCCTATGCTTCACGTTTATTTAAAAGATATACAGGCGTCAGTTTTGTAAAGTATTTATCAATGGTAAGAATACGTCACTCTTTAGAAGCACTTCTTGCGGGAAAGGATTCAATTGATGAAATTGCTTTTCATTGCGGTATGACAAGTTCTAAAGCATATAGTCAAGCATTTAAAGAATTGTATGGAATTACTCCAAGTATCTATCGTAAACAATTTCAAAAGAATTTGAAGTATAATAAAGAACAACGTAAACAAAGGATGTCTTTAGATCAAAAACAAATTGAATTGATTCAACATCTTATAAATGAAAAGAGAATTTATCAAGATGAAAATCTTGAAATTACTAAGGAAAATGAGGAAATCCTTTATCATTATAAACAAATAGATCATGCTTCTTTAAAACAAGAAAAGAATGAATTAATGATAAAAATAAAAGAATAGTTGCTGACAAGGGCGTTAATTTGTCCTTGTTTTTATTTTTGTAGGACAAAAAATAGGTATAACTATCATTATATGATAACGTTTTCATTTTATGCTTGTGATAAAATAAACATGAAGGAGAAAACATTATGAATAATCAATATAAACATTTATTTACCCCTATTCAAATAGGAAATACAACAATAAAAAACCGTATCTTTATGCCTCCTTTATCAACAAATCTTGCTGATAAAGGATACGTCACAGATGCCTTAGTAAAACACTATGAAGCACGTGCTAAAGGAGGCGTTGGTTTGATTGTTACAGAAGTAACAACCGTAGAACCAACCTATACATATTTACCAGGAGATATGTCAATCTATGATGATTCTTATATCCCAGGATGGAAAAAATTAGTGGATGCTGTGCATCGATATGATACTAAAATCTTATCGCAGTTGTTTCATCCTGCTTATATGGCTTTTCCAATACCAGGAACACCACAATTAATAGCTCCATCAAATGTAGGACCTTATTATGCTAAAAGTGCACCAAGAGAAGTTACAAAAGAAGAATTAAAAGTGCTTGTTAAACAATTTGGTGAAGCAGCGTTACGCTTTAAAAAAGCAGGTGGAGATGGTGTGGAAATCCAAGCAGCGCATGCTCATGGTTTACTTGGTGGTTTTTTAACACCTCTTTATAATAAAAGAACTGATGAATATGGTGGTGATATTCATGGAAGATTACGTCTTACTTTAGAAGTTATTGAGGAAGTAAGAAAACAATGTGGTAGAGACTTTATCATTGATGTACGTATTTCAGGAGATGAATACAGTGACGGTGGTTTAACACTTAATGATATGATCTATGTTTCTAAACAATTAGAAAAGGCGACTGTTGACTTTATTCATGTTTCAGGTGGAAATACTATTAAAAGAGGAAGCTCTATGCCTGCAAGTGGAACAGCACCAGCACCACATATGCATGCCAGTGAAGAAATCAAAAAACATGTTTCGATTCCAGTAGCAACGGTTTCTCGTATTAATGAACCATGGGTGGCAGATGAATTGATTGCTAACGGTAAAACAGATATTTGTATGATTGGTCGTCCTAATTTATGTGATAGCGAATTCGCTAATAAAGCTAAAGAAGGGCGTATTGATGATATTCGCCCATGTATTGGTTGTGGAAGATGTCTTACAGGAATCATGTTTGGAAAACCAATCAGTTGTACAGTGAATCCAGCTGTAGAAAAAGAAGAAATTGAAGAAGCATCCGTTAAGAAAAAAGTTCTTGTTATTGGTGGTGGACCAGCAGGGATGGAAGCAGCTTATGTTGCTAAAAAAAGAGGACATGGCGTTGTTTTATGCGAAAAAACAGATCGTTTAGGTGGACAATTACTCATTGCTTGTGTACCTATTGGTAAACAAGAAATTACAAAAGTTGTAAAATATATGAAAAATCAATTAGAAGGTGTGGATATTCGTTACAATACAACGGTTACAAAAGAAATGATTGAAACAGAATTTAAAGATTATGAAATCATTACAACCGTTGGAGCAACACCAAAAGAAATAGAAGCTTATAAAGTGTTTAAACAAACAATGACAGCGGATGATATTTTATCAGGTAAAAAATTCCCAGGTAGAAAAATTGTGATTATTGGTGGCGGTTCTGTTGGTTGTGAAACAGCTGATTATTTAGCACCATTAATTAATGATTTATTCTCTACAAATAGAGATATTACTTTAATTGAAATGACAAATGGTTTAATGACAGGTGAATCAGGAGCAACCAAGAGTTTACTTACGAGACGTATGATGGAAAAAGGGGTTAAGATTGAACTTAATTCTAAAATTACTTACGTTGATGAAACAACAATTAAATATGAAAAAAATAATCAAGAATATGTTTTAAATGATGTGGATACTTTAGTGTTTGCGGTGGGATATCAACCAATTTCTTCACCAATTGAAAATGCCCATTTAATTGGTGATTGTCAAAAGGTTGGAACACTTAAAGATGCCATCAGTCAAGCATATCAAATAACAAAGGAGATATAATATGAAACTATTAGAACCGATTCAAGTTGGAAAAATGACATTAAAAAACAGAATTATGTTTCCACCTCTTACGACAGGATATGAAGAAAGAGATGGCTCTATTGGTCAAAGAAGTTTAAGCTTTTATGAAAGACTGGCTAAAGGTGGCGTATCTTATGTTGTTATTGGAGATGTTGCTCCTGTTCGTACAGCTTCGCCAACACCAAAACTTTATAATGATGAACAAATTCCAGCTTTTAAACAATTAGCGGATACCTTACATCAATATGATTGTAAAGTCGCTTTACAAATCTTCCATCCAGAATATGATGTTCCTGGTGTTGGAAAAATGATTATGGAAGCGGGAATGGCTCGTCAAAAAGCGGCGCAGGCAAAAGAACAAGGAAACGAAGATGAAGCTTTAAAACAAACAGAACTTGCGCAAAAGCTTACAAAAGATGCGTATGCTAAACTTCATCATGATATGCAACACTTTGTAAGTGAAGCAAATCATGAACAACTTAATCAAATCAAAGAAAGTATTGCAAGTTGTGCTCATAAAGCGATGCTTGCTGGAATTGATGCCATTGAAGTGCATGGAGATCGTCTTTTAGGATCACTTTGTTCAGAAATTTTAAATCATCGCGAAGATGAATATGGTGGATGTTTTGAAAATCGTATTCGTTATGCTTTAGAAGTTGTTCAAGCCATTAAAGAAGCAGCCCCTGAACTTACGATAGAATATAAATTACCAATTGTTACTAAAAATGAAGATGGTACTTTTAGAGGTAAAGGTGGTTTAAAGGAAGAAGAAGGAATTGCTTTTGCTAAAAGACTTGAAGAAGTAGGTGTCGACATGATTCAAGTAGCTCAAGCGAATCATACAGGAAATATGGGAGATACCATTCCACCTATGGGAGATGTTCCTTATAATTGGACATTACCTGTTGCAAGAAAAGTAAAAGACGCTGTTTCAATTCCGGTAGCGACAGTCGGAAGAGTTGTAAGTGTTGAGGCTGGAGAAAAAATCTTAAATGATGGCGATGCAGATATTATTGGTTATGGACGTTCTTTACTTACAGATCCTGATATTGCTTTAAAGGTACAAAGGGGAGAATGTATTCGTGAATGTTTAAACTGTAATAAAGGCTGCGTGGATGCAATTCAAAATAGAAAATATATTTCTTGTGTTTTAAATGCAGAAAATGGTAACGAAGCTACAATGTCGATTAAAAAGACAGCCGCTCCTAAAAATGTTGTTGTAATTGGTGGAGGAATTGCTGGTTTAGAAGCAGCAAGAGTTGTAGCTATTAAAGGACATCATGTTACTTTATTTGAAAAAGAAAATAAATTAGGCGGACAAATCAATATCGCTGCTGTGCCACCACGCAAAAGTGAAATTTTAAGAAGTGTTGAATATTATGAAAAAATCTTACCTACATTAAATGTCGATATTCATTTAAATGAAGAAGTAAAAGATATTAATGATTATGATTATGCACTTCTAGCTATTGGAGCACATAACATGGAAATGCCTATTCCTCATAAAGAAAGCAACATTGTTTCAAGTTGGGATGTTTTAAATGGACAAGAAGTACAAGGTGCTTGTGTTGTTATCGGTGGTGGTCTTGTAGGTGCTGAAACAGCAGAATATCTTGCTAACAAAGGTCATCAAGTGACAATTGTGGAAATGATGAATAAAATTGCTGCAAGTGAATCAACAACTGTTTTACCATTAATGATGAAAGACTTTGAAAATCATGGTGTTAAACAATATGTTAATACGAAAGTGGATCATATTGAAAATAATATTGTTTATACAGAAGATAAAGAAATTAAAGCAGATACAATTGTTAATGCTTTAGGTTCAAAGAAAAATATTTTTGTAGAAGAAAATATTCATATACCATTTGCTTATATTGGTGATTGTTCTGGTGAAAGAACAGCTGATATTGCTAGTGCCGTTAGAAGTGCATATCAAGCAGCAAATGCAATTGATTAAGGGACTTTGTTCCCTTTTTTTCTTTATAAGATAATTTGGCAAAAATTGAGGGGGGGGGGTACAATATTTACAAAATAAATCTTATTTTATATTATATAGTAAATAATAAAGAATCATCATGGGAGGGAAAAAATATGGATGAACAAATAGGATTTAATCTAGAAGAAGTTTTACTTTTTATGAAAAGTGCGCCTGCCAATATCTTTTTTAAAGATACAGAATGTAAATATCGTTTTGCCTCAGAAATTTGTGCTCTTGTCAATGGTGGAAAAGAAAATAGTATTATTGGAAAAACAGATAAAGAAATTCAAAAAAATAAGGAATTAGGACAATTTTATTATGAAGATGATTTAAAAATTCTTGAAACAGGAAAAGGCAGTGATTATATTAGTGAATTTCCTTTTGAAACAGGAGCATTATATTATGAAATAAGAAAAAATCCTGTTTTTCATCAAGATAAGATTATTGGAATCATTGGAATCGTTACGGATGTAACAAAACAAATACGACTTGAAAAAGAATTAAAAGAGTTATCATTTACAGATAAACTAACGGGATTATATAATCGTAATTATATGGAAGTAAGAAGTAAAAACTATGTACGAAAAGATGATTTTCCAACAAGCTTGATTATGATCGATTGTAACTATTTAAAAGAAGTTAATGATCATTTAGGACATGAATATGGAGATTTATTATTACAAAGAATTGCTAATAGCATTCAAGAAACAATTTCTAAAGAAAGTATTGCAATTCGTGTAGGTGGAGATGAGTTTTTAATTTTATGTCCACATCATGATCATCAACAAGCTGAAAAGCTAATTGAACAATTGCAAGAAAGTTTTCATTCGAAGACAGATAATATTTTAAAACTTGATGCAGCCTTTGGCTATTATACAGCGATGGATGATACGTTACCATTTGAAGAAGCTTTTCATATTGCTGACAAAAATATGTATGCACATAAAAAAATAATTCATCAACAAAGAAATCATAAATGAGAGTAAATTTCTAAAAAATGAAATTACTCTTTTTTTTAAAAAAAGTATGTGAAATGTTACACATAGGCTTAAATGTAACTTGTTTTTATTTTCACATGATACTAAAATGTATGTAGTTAGAAAAGAGGAGATTTAATTATGGCAAACAGATTTGTATTAAATGAAACAAGCTATCATGGAAAAGGAGCAATTGAATCTATTCCTGAAGAAGCAAAAGCAAGAGGATTCAAAAAAGCTTTAGTATGTTCAGATCCAGACTTAGTAAAATTTGGAGTAACTGCAAAAGTTACAGATTTATTAGATAAAGCAGGATTAGCTTATGAACTTTACTCAAATATCAAACCCAATCCAACAATTGAAAATGTTCAACAAGGTGTCAAAGCATTACATGATGCTGGTGCTGATTATATGATCGCTATTGGTGGTGGTTCATCAATGGATACAGCAAAAGCAGTAGGTATTATTGATAAAAACCCTGAATTTGCAGATGTAAGAAGCTTAGAAGGTGTTGCACCAACTAAAAATCCTTGTACACCAATTTTCGCTGTTCCAACAACTGCTGGTACAGCAGCTGAAGTAACAATCAACTATGTTATTACTGATGTTGAAAAAGATCGTAAAATGGTATGTGTAGATGTACATGATATTCCAGTTGTAGCTTTCGTTGATCCTGATATGATGTCATCAATGCCTAAAGGATTAACTGCTGCAACAGGTATGGATGCATTAACTCATGCTATCGAAGGATATATTACTAAAGGTGCTTGGGAAATGTCAGATATGTTCCATATTAAAGCAATTGAAATTATTTCTAAATCCTTAAGAGGAGCTGTAGAAAATACTCCTGAAGGTAGAGAAGGTATGGCTTTAGGTCAATATGTTGCAGGTATGGGATTCTCTAACGTAGGTTTAGGATTAGTTCACTCAATGGCTCATCCACTTGGAGCTTTATATGATACACCTCATGGTGTTGCAAATGCTATTATCTTACCAACAGTTATGGAATACAATGCTCCATATACTGGTGAAAAATATAAAGATATCGCTGAAGCAATGGGTGTTGATACAACAGGTATGTCACAAGAAGAATATCGTAAAGCTGCTGTAGATGCTGTTAAACAATTATCAAAAGATGTTGGTATCCCAGCTGACTTAAAAGAAATCGTTAAAGAAGAAGATTTACAATTCTTAAGTGAATCTGCCTTAGCTGATGCTTGCTGTCCAGGTAACCCAAGAGATACAAACGTAGAAGAAATCAAAGAACTATATAAATCATTATTATAATAATCATTAAAAACAGTCCTTTTGGGCTGTTTTTTTGTTATTTATTTCACATTAGAGTTGACTTTTTTATTTGTTTTAATATAATTCTTTTTGCATGTTAAAAAGGGGAAATTCGATGGAAACAAATAAAAAATCTAGTTTTTCAGGGCGATTAGGATATGTTATGGCAGTTGCCGGTTCTGCTGTTGGGTTAGGAAACATTTGGCGTTTTCCGTACTTAGCTGCAAAATACGGTGGAGGTACTTTCTTATTGACCTATATCATTTTAGCTTTGACTGTTGGCTTTGCTTTGCTTGTGAGTGAAACATCTTTAGGAAGAAAGACAGGAAATAATCCAATCAAAGCTTATAAAATGCTTGGTGCTAAAAAATTAAAAATAGGGGGATGGCTTAATTCAATTATTCCAGTGCTGATCGTACCTTATTATTGCGTTGTTGGTGGTTGGGTATGTAAATATTTATTTGAATATTTAAGAGGATCATCTCATTTACTTACACAAGATACTTATTTTTCTAGTTTTATATCAAGTTCGTTGTCACCAGCTTTTTGGCTTATTGTTTTTGCTGTTCTTACTTTTATTGTAGTTATTAAAGGTGTTGAAAAAGGAATTGAAAAAGTAAGTAAAGTATTAATGCCAATTTTAGTTGCTATGGCTATCTTTATTTCTGTTTATGGTTTGATGACACCAGGAGCAATTGAAGGATTGAAATATTATATTATTCCTGATTTTTCAAATTTTAGTATCATGACAGTTATTGCGGCAGTAGGACAAATGTTTTATTCTTTATCTATTGGAATGGGAATTTTATTTACTTATGGTTCCTATATGAAAAAAGAAGTGGATATGGAAAAAGCTATTTCACAAGTAGAAATCATGGATACTTTGATTGCTTTTCTTGCAGGGTTGATGATTATTCCAGCTGTTTTTGCTTTTTCAGGAAAAGAAAGTTTAAATGCAGGGGCCTCTTTAATGTTTATTACTATGCCTAAAGTATTTGATTCACTTCAATTAGGTGGTTTTATTGGTCTTGTATTTTTCTTACTTGTTTTATTTGCTGCTTTAACATCAGCTATTTCATTAATGGAATGTTCAGTTGCAACATTAATGGAACAATTACATATTTCAAGAAAAAAAGCGTCTTTTGTCATGATTGGTGAAATGTTATTACTTGGTATTCCTATTTCACTTGGTTATGGTGTTTTAGGATGGATTCAACCATTAGGCATGACATTATTAGATTTCTTTGATTTTGTGACAAATTCTTGTATGATGCCAGTTGCTGCATTATCTACAGTTTTATTAATTATTTTTGTTACAAAGATATCAACGGTATCAGATGAAGTTAAAATTTCATCGGCTTTTAAAAGAGAAAAAATCTATAATTTTGTTATGAAATACATTTGTGTTCCAACTTTGATCGTTATTTTATTAAGCTATATTTTATCAACGTTTGGAATCATTACTCTCTAGAGCTTCTTTGGAAGCTTTTTCTTTTTTTGTTCATATAAATGTTATTTAAAGAGTATATAATATAAGTGAAATAAAATGAGTTTTTGTATTTGTTAAATAAAACATTTGTGCTATAATTTATTTGTTTAATTATGCCTATGTGTAAAGGAGGATGTCTTTATGGACAAAATAAGTGAAAAAATAAAAGCAGCCCGCATTGCCAAAGGCGTTACAATCGAGGAAGTTGCAGAAGCTACATTACTTTCTGTTAATATTATTCGTGATATTGAAGATGGTGCTTTTGAACGCTTCGTCGGAGACGAGCTTTATGTAAAAATGTATCTTAAAAAAATCGCAAGATACTTAGAAATAGATGAGACAATTGCAGATGATTATTATGCAATTACAAGGGAAATTAAAAAGGCTGATTTAAAAACTATAGATGATAAAAAGGAAGATATAGGATCTGTTACTTTTGTAGATAAAGTAAAAAATATACAACCACCTAAAAAACAACCCGTAAAAAAAGGTGTTTATGAAGATCACTATATTTTAAGATATGTGAAGTATGCAATTGTGATCGTTATTGTGATTGCAATTATTTGTGTTCTAGGTTATTCATTTATTTTCACAAACTCAAAGGATGCAAAGTTCGAAAATAGTAATCCTTCACAAACAGAAACAAGTGATAATATAAAAAAGAATACAACAAAAGACACAAAAAAATCAACAACGAAGAAAAAAACAACGAAAAAGCAAACAACATCTGAAATCACATTTACTAAAAATGCAGATGGAGATTACAGTTTTAAATTACCAGAAGGATATGAAGGAGATACTTTTAAATTAAAAGTAGACTTTACTTTTGCGACAACAGTTGATCTACATGTCAATGGTGATACAAATAGCTATCAAACTGATACTTTTAAACGAGGTGTTTATAGTAGTAATCTAGCAAACATTTCTGCCTCGGATGCATTAAAAGATGATTCAGCTTGTGAAAGTGTTGAATTAGAATTTAATGTCAATGATTTTCAATATTTAGAATTTTCATATAGTTGGAACTTAGGACATCGTTATTATATTAATGACCAAAAAATCCCATTAGAAGAAAGCGATCATAATGGAACAAGATCTAATGGTAAGGTTAGAACATTTAAGTTAACGTTGGATAAATAATGAACTTACCTAATAAATTAACGGTTACAAGAATTATCCTAGTTCCAATTCTAATTCTTATTTATATGTTTCCTTATACAACATTTGGAATCAATATGCCTGTTTATCATATATTGAATGCAAATATTTCACTTGTAAATATTATTATATTTATCATTTTCGCGGTAGCTTCTTTGACAGATTATTTTGATGGACAAATTGCTAGAAAATCAAAGTTAATTACAACCTTTGGAAAATTTGCGGATCCTATTGCAGATAAATTATTAATCAATACAATTTTCTTATTATTAGCAAGTGATGGAACAATTTCAATTATTATTCCTATTATTATGATTTCTAGGGATACGATTGTAGATGCAATTCGTTTAGTGGCAGCTAATAAGCAAGTTGTTATTGCGGCAAAATATTTAGGAAAATTAAAAACAGTAACACAAATGATTAGTGTGATTTTCTTATTACTTAATGATTTTCCTTTTTCAATCATTCATTTACCAGTTGGACAAATAATGGTATGGATTGCTTGTATTATTTCAGTGGTAAGTGGAATTGATTATTTTATGGATAGTAAAGATATGTTAACGGAGTCAATGTAATGAATGAACTTGCTGAATTATTGATAGAAAAGGGAATAACAATTTCTTCTGTAGAAAGTTTTACAGTAGGAAATTTTGCGACAATGCTAGGAAGTATTCCTGGCATTTCTAAGGTTTATAAGGGTTCTTTGATTACTTATCAAAGTGAAACAAAGGAAAGACTTTTATCGATTGATCATGCTTTGATTGAAAAATACGGGGTCGTTTCTAAAGAAATTGCAACTTTGATGTGCGTCAATGGAAAGAGTATTTTAGATACTGATCTTTGTGTTTCTTTTACAGGAAATGCTGGTCCAAATGCAATGGAAGGTAAGCCAGTAGGTGAAGTTTATATTGGGATTGCTTATCAAGATGTTGTTGTTTATAAATTGAATTTAACAGGAAGTAGACAAGAAATTGCTTCAAAGGCTGTTGAATTTGCAAAAAAGAAAATAATTGAAAAAATTAATGAAAATTTGAAGAAAAATTAAGAAAAAAAGCGTATATAGGGTTAGGAGGTAATATTATGGCAGTAAAAAAAGATGTTGATACAAAAAAAGAACAAGCTTTAAATGATGCAATCAAACAAATTGAAAAACAATTTGGAAAAGGGTCAGTAATGAAACTTGGAGATCGCGCAGCTGTTGATGTAGCGGTTATTCCAACGGGTTCATTAACGTTGGATATGGCCTTAGGAATAGGAGGATATCCAAAAGGAAGAATTATTGAAATTTACGGACCAGAATCAAGTGGGAAAACAACTCTAACATTACATGCAATTGCAGAAGTTCAAAAACAAGGGGGAACTGCTGCTTTTATTGATGCAGAACATGCAATTGATCCTGTATACGCTAAAAACTTAGGAGTCAATATTGATGAACTTATTCTTTCACAACCAGATAGTGGAGAACAAGGATTAGAAATCGCAGAAACACTTGTTCGTTCAGGAGCGATTGATTTAGTTGTTGTCGATTCAGTTGCTGCACTTGTTCCTCAAGTGGAATTAGATGGTGAAATGGGAGACCAACAAATGGGTCTACAAGCACGTTTAATGTCGAAGGCCTTACGTAAATTATCAGGGGTCATGAATAAAACAGATTGCACAATTATTTTCATTAACCAATTACGTGAAAAAATTGGTGTGATGTTTGGAAATCCTGAAACAACGACAGGTGGACGTGCTTTAAAATTCTATTCTTCTGTTCGTGTTGAAATTAGAAGAAGTGAAGCTATCAAAAATGGTACAGAAATTGTCGGAAATAAAGTAAATATTAAAGTTGTTAAAAATAAAGTTGCACCACCATTTAAATCAACTTCTGTTGATATTATTTATGGAAAAGGTATTTCTAGAGATGGTGAAGTACTTGATTTAGCGGTTGAAAAAGATATTGTGGATAAATCAGGAGCATGGTATGCCTATAAGGGTGAAAAGATTGGACAAGGTCGTGAAAATGCAAAACGTTATCTAATTGAACATCCTGATATTATGAATGAAATTACAGAAGCAATTAAAGCATCATTAATGCCAAGTGAGGAAGAAGTGTAAATCTTCTTCCTTTTTGCATACGTAAAATTTCAAGGAAAACATTGAATTTAATTATTATACACGTTTTTGGTGATCTCATACTATATTTGAAAACGGATAGTCATATAGGATGTCCTTTTTGATAAGAGCGAGAATCAATGAAAAAATGATTTTCAGTTTTAAATATAAATACTATGATTTTTATGGAATATGATTGAAAGAAAAGAGGCATCCACATTATGTAAAAATGTTAGGTCATTTCAATTTAAATCACTTTTTTTGCATGACAACTTAATATTGTCAAAAATGTGAATTTGACATATAATATACTTGTGCGTAAACACGTCATATAAGAATATACATAGAAAAAATGGAGGATGAATTTATGCCAAGTATGAATATTGTCTCTATTTTATCCTATGTTCTAGCTATCGCTGTAGGTGTTCTTATTTATTTTATATATGCCAAACTTAATATTTCAAAAGCAAATGTAAGTGCAGAAAAAATTATTGATGATGCCAATACAAAGGCTGATAACTTAGTAAAAGAAGCAATTTTAGATGCCAAAACACAAGCTTACGAATTAAAGTTAGAAGCGGAAAAAGAAATTAAAGAACAAAGACATGAAATTATTGAACTTGAAAATAAACTTTCTGATCGTGAAAAAGAAATTGAACGTAAAGATATTACCGTTCAAGGAAAAGAAGAAGTTTTAGCACAAAGAGTCAAACAATTAAATGAAAAAGAGGCTGGAATAGATAAATTAGAGGCTGAACTTAAAAATAAAATTGATTCAAAAGTTGTAGAATTAGAAAAAGTTGCCGCTATGTCAGCAAGAGAAGCAAAAGAAGAATTGTTCAAACAAGTTGAACAACAAATTTCACTAGAAATGTCTGCTTATATTAAAGAACAAGAAGAAGAAGCTAAAAGTAAAGCGGCTGATTTATCGAGAGATATTATCGCTAATGCAATCAATAGATATGCTCAAGAAGAAGTTACTGAAAGAACAGTAACAGTTGTTGCTCTTCCTAGTGAAGAAATGAAAGGACGTATCATTGGTCGTGAAGGGCGTAATATTAAAGCAATTGAGCAAGCAACAGGTGTTGATTTAATTATTGATGATACACCTGAAGCTATTACAATTTCTTGTTTTGATCCAGTAAGAAGAGAAATTGCTCGTTTATCTTTGGAAACATTAATTAGAGATGGACGTATTCAACCTGGAAGAATTGAAGAAGTTGTTGAAAAAACAAGAAAAGAATTAGATGAAGTGATTCGTAAAACGGGAGAAAATGCGGTATTTGAATTAGGTATTTCTCGTATTGACAAAGAAATTATCAAACAAATAGGTAAATTAAAATATCGTACAAGTTATGGACAAAATGCACTTCAACATTCCTTAGAAGTAGCACATTTAGCTGGTATTATGGCAACTGAACTTGGTTTAAATCAACAAATGGCAAAACGTGCTGGTTTATTGCATGATATTGGTAAAGCTATGGATCATGAAATGGAAGGTAGCCATGTTGAATTAGGTGCAAAATTTGCGAAAAAACATGGAGAAAATGCGACAGTTGTTAATGCTATTGAGTCTCACCATGGTGATGTTCCGGCAACAAGTGTTATTTCAATCTTAGTTGCTGCGGCAGATACCTTATCCGCTGCTAGACCAGGAAGTCGTAGTGAAACAATTGAAAACTATATCCAAAGACTTGAAAAACTTGAAGAAATGGCTAAAAGCTTTGATGGTGTTGAGCGTGTCTTCGCTATTCAAGCAGGACGCGAAATTCGTATCGTCGTAAAACCCGATCAAGTTGATGATGTTGCAAGTCATAAGATTGCACGTGATATTAAGACAAAAATTGAAAATGAATTAACTTATCCAGGACATATTAAAGTAACTGTTATAAGAGAAATTCGAGCAAGTGAAATTGCTAAATAAAGGGAAAATCATTCCCTTTTTTTATTTTGTTATGTTAGAATGTTTTTGATTTAGAAATGAGGAATGAAAATGAAGGTTTTATTTATTGGAGATGTCGTTGGAAATGTAGGACGACAAATGATTGAGGATTATCTTTATCGTATTCGTAAAGACTACCAAATTGATTTTGTTATCGCTAATGTTGAAAATGCCACTCATGGTAAAGGTTTAAATAGAAAGCATTATGATTTTTTTACTTTTGAAGGTGTTGATTGTATGACAATGGGAAATCATACTTTTGATAAAAAAGAGCTTTTTGATTTTATTGATGAAGCGGATCGTTTAGTGGTTCCCTATAACCAACCAAGGGTTTTACCAGGAGTTTCTTCAAGGGTGTTTAATGTTAAAGGCACAAAGATTCGTGTTACTAATGCTCTTGGATGTGTTTTTATGGATAATCGTTACTCAAATCCTTTTGATCAAATTGATGATTATTTAAATCTTGAACAAGATATTCACATTATTGATATTCATGCTGAAGCAACAAGTGAAAAGATTGGACTTGCTTATTATTGTAGAGATAAAGTACAAGCAGTTTTAGGAACACATACCCATGTTCAAACAGCCGATGAAAGAATTATTGATGGAAAAGTAGCTTTTATTTCTGATGCAGGTATGACAGGACCTTATTTAAGTTCACTTGGCTGTGACTTAGATAGTGTGATTGCCCGTATGCGAGGGTTAAGTTCTAAGTTTTTAATATCAGAAAATTCAGGGCAAATTGCTGGTGTGGTTATGGAATTTAATGAACAACATCAACCAATTTCAATTGAAAGAATTTTGATCAATGAGGATCATCCTTACAAAGCATCTTAGATGCTTTTTTGTTATTTTTTTATAAAGAATTCATATAGTGAATTAGGAGGCAAAAATATGGAAATAATAAAAGTATCTTCAACATCAGTTCCTAATCACGTGGCAGGAGCTATTGCATCATTAATGCGAGAAAAGGATAAACTTATGATTCAAGTAATAGGAGCTGCAGCTCTTAATCAAGCTATTAAAGCGATTGCTATTGCCAGAGGGTATATTATTCCTACAGGAAAAGAACTTATTTGTATTCCTTCGTTTCATGATTTGACAGTAGATGATAAAATAATTACAGCCATTCGTCTTGTTATTGAATTACGTTAATTTTTCGTGAAAAGGGTTTCTTTTTTTAGATAATCATTGTATAATACTGACATGTAAATGGAGGTTTTATTAAAATGGCAAAATGTAAATTATTAATGCAAACAGGACAAGTTCAAAAAATTATTGATTTCTTTGATGGATATTCAGATGATAAAGTATCATGTAAATATGTTAAAAAAGTAGGAATCAAAGCTGAATTTGAATGTGAAACTGAATTGTCACCTGAAGAAGCTGCAGGTCATTGCAAAGGAGTTTTCAAAGGAACTCCTGAAGGAAAAGTATTATACTTCTCAATTCAACCAGATGGATTCTTTGGATAAGATAAAAATGATAAGGGCTGATAAGTCCTTATTTTTTTCTAGCCAAAAGTTAACTTTATGTATATAATAGGAAAGAAATGTGGTGAAAAAATGAAAGATTATAGTGAATATTTTAAAGGGCCAAATTTAAAAGAGGCTCAAAAAAGAAGTAGAAAACAAGTTGATCATTTAAAAGATGCTTTTGAAATACCAAGTGATATGGTAAATGTAGGTAAAGGAAAAACATATTATATCCATACTTATGGATGTCAAGCTAATGAACGTGATGGTGAAACTTTAGCGGGTATTTTTGAAATGATGGGATATACACCTGCAAAAGAAATTGAAGATGCCGATGTCATTTTATTAAATACCTGTGCGATTCGTGAAAATGCTGAAGAAAAGGTATTTGGTAAAGTCGGATATGTTAAAAACTTAAAGAAGAAAAATCCGAATCTTATTTTTGGGTTATGTGGTTGCATGGCTCAAGAAGAAGTTGTTATTAAAAGAATATTAGAAAAACATCCACATATAGATTTGATCTTTGGTACACATAATATTCATCGTTTACCAACTTTATTAAAAGAAGCGATGTTCAATAAAGAAATGGTTGTAGAAGTATGGTCTAAAGAAGGGGATGTTATTGAAAATACACCTGTAACACGTGCTAATGGGCATAAAGCATGGGTTAATATTATGTATGGATGTAATAAATTCTGTACATATTGTATTGTTCCTTATACAAGAGGAAAAGAGCGTTCTCGTTTAATGAGCGATATTATTGATGAAGTTAAAGGCTTAAAAGAAGATGGTTATCAAGAAATCACATTACTTGGACAAAATGTCAATAGTTATGGAAAAGATTTAGAAGAAGACTATGATTTTGCGACTCTTTTAGAAGAAGTTGCTAAAACGGGAATTGCGCGTATTCGCTTTACAACAAGTCATCCATGGGATTTTTCTAGAGAAATGATTGAAATCATTAACCAATATGATAACATCATGCCTTATATCCATTTACCAGTACAATCAGGAAATACAGAAATCTTAAAATTAATGGGTAGAAGATATACAAGAGAACAATATTTAGAACTTTTCCATATGATTAAAGAAGTGATGCCGGATTGTTCAATTACAACAGATATTATCGTTGGTTTCCCAAATGAAACAGAAGAACAATTCCAAGATACCCTTTCTTTATATGAAGAATGTGAATATGATTTAGCTTATACATTTATCTATTCACCTCGTGAAGGAACACCAGCGGCTAAAATGCAAGATAACGTTCCATTTGAACAAAAACAAGATCGTTTAGAAAGATTAAATGAAGTTGTTAAAGAAAAAGCTTTAAAACAAAATCAACGTTTCTTAAATCAAATTGTTGATGTTTTAGTGGATGGTCCATCTAAACGTGATGAAACTATGATGACAGGATATACGGCGCATCAAAAATTGATTAACTTCAAAGGACGCAAAGAAGATATTGGTAAAATTGTGCCTGTAAAAGTAACAGAAGTAAAAACTTGGGCTTTAAAAGGTGAACAAGTTGACTAGAATTGAAGAACTTGCGCAAAAATTGAATCAAGAGATTTTAGGTTTGGAAGTTGTTCAAGAATATCAAAAGTATGAAAAACTTGTTTTAAATGATGAAAAACTAAAACAATTAGAAAAAGAATTAAAAGCATTACAAAAAAAGATTGTCAATCAAAAAGCAAGACAGGATGATGATGTCACAAAGACAATACAAGAGTATCAAGAAAAAAAAGAATATTATGAAAATCATCCTTTAGTTGTTAATTACTTATATTTACAAAATGAGGTAAATGAAATACTTCAAACAATCAATCAACAAATTAATAATGCCTTAAAGTAGGGAAACCTACTTTTTCTTTTTAATTATTGACTTATTTAAATTTGGGGATTATAATTTTTCAAAAATATAGAAAGATTAAGGAGATAAAAAAATGGCATTTTATTTTGAAGAACCATCGCATACTTTTAATGAATATTTATTAGTTCCAGGATACTCATCTGCTGAGTGTCGTGCTGAAAACGTAAGTTTAAAAACACCACTAGTTAAATTTAAAAAAGGTGAAGAACCTGCATTATCATTAAATATCCCATTAGTATCCGCAATTATGCAAGCTGTATCTGATGATAATATGGCAATTGCTTTAGCTAAAGAAGGTGGAGTTTCATTTATTTATGGCTCTCAATCAATTGAAAGCCAAGCAGCTATGGTAAGACGTGTTAAAAATTATAAAGCTGGATTTGTTCCAAGTGATTCAAACCTATCACCAGATTCAACTTTAAAAGATGTTTTAGAATTAAAAGAAAAAACAGGACATGCTACAATGGCTGTAACAGAAGATGGAACAGCAAATGGTAAATTATTAGGTGTTGTTACTGGTAGAGATTATCGTATTTCTCGTTTATCAATGGATACAAAAGTTTCTGTATTCATGACACCATTTGAAAAATTAATTTGTGCTGATTTAGGAACATCTCTTAAAGAATGTAACGACATGATTTGGGATAACAAATTAAATTCACTTCCAGTTGTGGATGCTGAACAAAGATTACATTACTTTGTCTTTAGAAAAGACTATGAAAATAGAAAGAAAAATCCAAATGAATTATTAGATGAAAATAAACGTTATATCGTTGGTGCTGGAATCAATACTCGTGACTATGCAACACGTGTACCTGCCTTAGTAGAAGCAGGGGCTGATGTATTATGTATTGATTCATCAGAAGGATTCTCAGAATGGCAAAAACTAACAATTGACTGGATTAGAGAAAATTACGGTGATACTGTAAAAGTAGGTGCTGGTAACGTAGTTGATGCTGAAGGATTTAGATTCTTAGCAGAATGTGGTGCTGACTTTGTTAAAATTGGTATCGGTGGAGGATCGATTTGTATCACTCGTGAACAAAAAGGTATTGGTCGTGGACAAGCTACTGCAACAATCGAAGTAGCAAAAGCAAGAGATGAATACTTTAAAGAAACTGGTATTTATGTACCAATTTGTTCAGATGGTGGTATCGTTCATGATTACCATATGACATTAGCCTTAGCGATGGGTTCTGACTTTATTATGCTTGGTAGATATTTCTCAAGATTCGATGAATCTCCTACAAATAAAGTTCAAATTAATGGACAATATATGAAAGAATACTGGGGTGAAGGTTCTGCTCGTGCTCGTAACTGGCAACGTTATGATATGGGTGGAGATTCAAAACTTTCCTTTGAAGAAGGGGTTGACTCTTACGTACCTTATGCTGGTAGCTTAAAAGATAATGTGGGATTATCTTTATCAAAAATCAAACATACAATGTGTAACTGTGGTGCTTTAACGATTCCTGAATTACAACAAAAAGCAAAAATCACACTTGTTTCTGCAACTTCAATTGTTGAAGGTGGAGCACATGACGTTGTATTAAAAGATTCAAAAGAACAAAAATAAGACTTCAAGCGAAGTCTTTTTTTTATTTTCTGACATATTCTTATATGGGGTGACAAAATGTCTGGAAAAGTGTATGAAATAATGACAAAGGCAACGCTTGCAAAAGGAACAAAAAAGACGATTTCAAAGCATGATTATCTTGTTAATGATATTGATAAGATTTTAGGGTGCTGGATTTGCAATCATCAATATCGAGGTGTTATTAAACAAAAACCGGTGATTGAGGGTAGTTTTGATTTGCATATTTGGTATAGTCATTTGAATGACAGTTTCTTATTGAAACAAAAGGTGACTTATTGTGATGAAATTGATTTAAGTATTAAAAATCATGAAACGAGCCAAAAGGATGAAGTTGTTGTAGAAAGTCTCTATTTACCAAGATGTATCCATGCAAAGCTTGAAAATAAAACCGTGCATCTTGAAATAGAAAAACAAATGTCTTTAAAAATCATAGGAGATACAACGATTCTCGTAGAAAGTAAAAATGAAGAAACGCCAGAAATCGATATGAAAATAAACCAAGATTTTATCACATAAGACAAGCATTCATTTCCGACTTTTTGTCGGAAATGAACAATTAAATTAGTTTCTTCCCGACCACCATCATGTTATAATATCAAAGTATCAATAAGGAGAGTGGTAGGATGAAAGAAAAATATAGTCCAATGATGATGCAATATCTAGGAATCAAAGAACAAAATAAAGATTCTATTGTGATGTTCCGTTTAGGTGATTTTTATGAAATGTTTTTTGATGATGCCATCATGGTTTCAAAAGAGTTAGAACTTGCTTTGACAGGGAAAAATGCAGGAGCAAAAGAAAGAGTTCCAATGTGTGGTGTCCCTTTTCATAGTGCAAGTGGATATATTCAAAGGCTTGTAGACAATGGTCATAAAGTGGCAATCGTCGAACAACTAACAGATCCTGGTAAAAAAGGAATCGTTGAACGTGGTGTCGTTCAAATTGTTACACCAGGTACTATTTTTGATGAATCATTAACACAAAATAGAAATAATTATATTGCCTGTATGATGACTTTTGATTTTGTTTATACATTAGCTTTTTGTGATATTACAACAGGTGAATTCCAAGTTGTTAATATTGATAAACAAGATAATATTTTAAATAATCAGCTTGCAACAATGGAAATAAAAGAAATCGTTGTTGAAAGTAATTGTACATATTCTTTCCATGAAGGCATTATGGTATCACGTTATGATAATGAGACTTTTAATGAAAAATACCAAGATATCTTTAAAAATATTAAAGATTTAAAACAAATAAAAGTTGCCACTTTACTTTTAAATTATTTAATTGAAACACAAAAAAGAGATTTAGAACATCTTCAAATCATTGAAGAAATTAATAATAAAGATTATATGACAATGGATCTCTATACAAAAAAATCATTAGAACTTACTGAAAATGCAAGAGATCATGAAAAATATGGTTCACTCTTTTGGCTTTTAGATATGACGAAATCAGCTATGGGGGCACGTCTTTTAAAAAACTATATCGATCGTCCTCTTTTAAATCGACAAGCAATTGAAAAAAGATTAGATATTGTTGAAATCTTTACGCAACAATTTATTCAAAGAGAATCCATTAAAGAAATCTTAAAGGAAGTATATGACTTAGAAAGACTTTCAAGTCGCATTGCTTTTGGAAATATTAATGCGCGCGATTTAAAATGGATTGCTTCTTCTTTAAAAGTGATTCCTGAATTAAAACAACAACTTTATTCATTTAATGAAGATCTTACAAATCAACTTGCCGATCAACTTATTGATTTATCTCATATTACGAAGCTGATTGATGATGCTATCATTGATAATCCACCTCTTACAATTAAAGAAGGAAATATTATTAAAGATCACTTTAGTGAAGATCTTGATGAACTTCGTTATTTAAGAGATCATGGAAAACAATGGTTGATCGATTTTGAACAAAAAGAAAGAGAAAAAACAGGAATTAAAAACTTAAAAGTAGGGTATAATCGTGTTTTTGGTTATTATATTGAAGTTACTAAGGGTAGCTTAGATCAAGTTAAAGATGAATTTGAATATACAAGAAAACAAAGTTTATCGAATGCTGAAAGATTTATTACACCTGAATTAAAAGATATGGAAAGTAAGATTTTATCGGCACAAGATAAAATAGAAAAATTAGAATATGTTTTATTTACTCAAATTAGAAATGAAATCAAAAAAGAAGTACATCTCATTCAAGATATTGCAAAAATCATTGCTCAAGTCGATGTTTATCAATCACTTGCAATGTTGGCAAGTGAAAATAGCTATGTAAGACCTATTTTCAATAATAATAAAACTTTAGAAATTAAAGAAGGAAGACATGGTGTGATTGAAAAAGTCATGGGACATGGTCAATATGTTCCTAATGATGTTTCTATTGATGAAAAGAATCCAGTTGTTTTAATTACTGGACCAAATATGGGTGGTAAATCAACTTATATGCGAGAAGTAGCCCTTATGATCATCATGGCTCAAATTGGTTCTTTTGTCCCTGCAAAATATGCTAATCTTACCATCTTTGATCAAATCTTTACGCGTATTGGGGCAAGTGATGATTTAATTAGTGGACAATCAACATTTATGGTAGAAATGTTAGAAGCAAACAATGCTTTACGTTATGCAAATGAAAATTCACTGATATTATTTGATGAAATTGGTCGAGGCACAGCGACTTTTGATGGAATGGCTATTGCTCAGGCAATGATTGAATATATCGCCAAAAATATTCATTGCATGACCTTATTTTCTACCCACTACCATGAACTTACATTCTTAGAAGATAAAGGATTAGGTATTCAAAATGTACATGCTAGTGCCCGTGTAGATAATGATCATCTTGTTTTTGAATATTTAATTAAAAAAGGTAAATCAAATAAATCCTATGGGGTCAATGTTGCTAAACTAGCAAAATTACCTGATGAAGTTATTCAACGTGCCAATCGTGTTTTAGAAACATTAGAAGAAAATAATGTAGAAGATCGTTTAGTAGAAGAAAAAGTAACAATTATTGAAAAAGAAAGTGAAGTTGAAAAATATTTAAAAACAATTGATCCAATGGCCTTATCACCATTAGATGCTTTATCAACACTTATTGAATTAAAAAAGTTATTAAAATAGAGGTATAAAATGAAGATAAAACAACTCGATGAAATCTTAGCAAATAAAATAGCGGCAGGTGAAGTTATTGAAAGACCGGCCAATGTTGTCAAAGAACTTGTAGAAAATAGTATCGATGCTTCTTCTTCTAAAATAGATATTATTATTGAAGAAGGAGGAATGAATCTTATTGAAATCGTTGATGATGGTTTAGGAATGGATCAAGAAGATGCAAAACTTTGTTTTTCAAGACATGCCACAAGTAAGATTACCAATGATCAAGACCTCTTTTGTATTCAAACACTTGGTTTTAGAGGTGAAGCAATTCCTTCAATTGCTTCAATTTCTCACTTTGAATTAAAAACCAGTGATGGTCAAAGTGGTTCAACAGTGGTTTATGAATTTGGAAAATTCATTGAACAAAAACAAAGTGATTTAAAAAGAGGAACAAAAATTACTGTTACAAAACTTTTTCAAAATGTTCCAGCACGTTTAAAATATGTAAAATCAGTCAACGCTGAATTTGCTCATATTCAAAATTATGTAGAAAGACTTTCTTTATCGCATCCTGATATTTCCTTTACTTTAATGCATAATGGAAAAGTGACTTATAAAACAAATGGTAATGGCCAATTATTAGAAGTTATTCATCAAATTTATGGTTTATCAGTTGTTAAAAATATGTTGAATTTAAAAGTAGAAAATGATGAATTTGAAGTTGAAGGATATATTGGTAAGATTGAAATCAATCGAGCAAGTAAAAATCATATTGTCACTTTAGTCAATCATCGTATTGTTAAAAATCAAATTGCTATTGATGCTATTAATCAAGCTTATCGCAAATATTTGGCAGATAATCGTTATCCAATTGCTATTATCAATATAGAAATTGATCCTTATCTTGTTGATGTGAATGTACATCCAAGTAAATTAGAAGTTAAATTTTCTAAAGAAAGTGAATTGAAACAACTTATTTTTGATGGTGTTTCGAAAACTCTAGAAGGAGTCAATTTAACTTATCAAGCAAAAGAAGAAAAACAAGTCTTTAAGCCACAATTAGATCAATTAGATTTAGAAATCGATTTTAGACAAGAAGTACCACCATTACAAGTTCAACCAATTGAAAGAACAATGCCTTCTTATATTTATGAAGAAAAAGAAGAATATCAGGCATCATCTATAAATCAAGAAATCTCAGAACAAAAGATTGTTGAAGAAATTAAAGAAACACCGCTAAAAGAAATGAAAAAGAAAATCTTTGTTAAAGCACAAATTCATGGAACATATATTGTTGGTGAAGATGGAGAGGGCATGTATTTAATTGATCAACATGCAGCTCAAGAAAGAATCAATTATGAATATTTCTTAGAAAAATATAGTCATCCAGATATGACAATGAGAGATTTATTAGTACCGATCACGGTAGAATATCCTTTAAGTGAATGTATGATTATTGAAGAAAGAAAAGAGTTATTAAAAGAAGTAGGGATTTATTTAGATCCTTTTGGTAATGGCTTTATTATTAAACAACTTCCAATGTGGATGAATCAAATTAATGAACATCTTTTTATTGAAGATATGATTCAACAAGTATTAAAAGACAATAAAATTGATTTACTTTCTTTGCAAGAACATGCTATTGCTACTTTAAGTTGTAAAGCATCGCTTAAAGGAAATAGTCATTTATCAATTGAATCAATGCAAACAATAGTTGATAATCTCATGCGTTGTGATAATCCTTATGTCTGTCCTCATGGAAGACCAACAATTATTCATTATTCAGCATATGATTTAGAAAAATTATTTAAGAGGGTCGTCTAATGGAAAAAGTAATCGTTGTTATTGGACCTACAAGTGTAGGAAAAACAAAAATGGGGGTAGCTCTTGCAAAAAAACTAAATGGTGAAGTCATTAGTGGTGATTCAATGCAAGTTTATCGTCAAATGGATATTGGAACGGCTAAAGTAACTATTGAAGAAATGGAAGGTGTTACACACCATTGTATTGATATATTAGATCCTAAAGATCAATATAGTGTGCATGATTTTCAACAAACAGTAAGAAAACAAATTACAGAAATTACAAATAGAGGACATGTACCCATTATTGTAGGTGGAACAGGTCTTTACATAAAGGCGGCATTATATGATTATACTTTTAGTGAAATGGAAAATAATCATGATGAAATCAATAAAAAATATAAAGATTATACAAATGAACAACTTTATGATCATTTAAAACAAATTGATGAAGAAAGTGCAAAAATTCTTCATTTCAATAATCGAAGACGTGTTTTAAGAGCTATTGAAATCTATGAACAAACAGGTCAAAAGAAAAGTGAAATGATTAATGAACAAGAACATATTTGTTTATATGATGCTTATTTTGTTGGATTGACTTTACCAAGAGAATTACTCTATGAGCGTATTAATTTAAGAGTCGATTTAATGATGAAAAATGGTCTACAAGGAGAAATGGAATCATTAATTAAACAAGGTCTTACAAGAGAAAACCAAAGTATGAAAGCAATTGGTTATAAAGAATGGTTTGATTATTTTGAAGGAAAATGTGACTTAAATGAAGTAAGCGAAAACATCAAGAAACATTCAAGACAATATGCTAAAAGACAATATACTTGGTTTAAAAATCAATTTGATGTTCATTGGTATGATGTCTGTCTTGAAAATTTTTCAAAGACGATAGAGGAAGTTTCTCGTGATTTAAAAAATCCTAATAAAAATTAGGATTTTTTAGTATGATTTAATTTTTTCATTTGATTTGTGCGGCCATGTTTTAGAATTCGACGATAATTTTCGGCAAGTGCTTTTTCATAGTTGCTTGTCATCCATGGAACATAAAATTGACTTTGAGCAATCGGATCGGGAAGATATTGAATATATTCCCATAATTCAGGACGATCATAGTTATATTTTTCATCATCATCTAATCCAACAGGTGTTAATCTTAAATATTCTGGTGCAGATAGTGATTGATGATTAAGCGAAGCTAAGGCTGCGTCAATAGCTGCTTCTGATGATTTAGATTTAGGGGATAGACATAAATCAATGATGGCACTGGCAATAGGAATTCTTGCTTCAGGAAAACCGACTGTGCGAGCTGCTTGGAAAGCAGCGACAGTGCGCATACAAGCGTTGGGATTTGCGAGCCCTACGTCTTCATAGGCGCAAACAAGAACACGCCTTTCTAAAGATTCAATATCATTATATTCAATAAGCTTTGCAAAATAATACATAGCTCCATTAGGATCACTTCCACGAATGGATTTTTGTAATCCACTTAAAGTATCGTAATATTGATCTTCATCTTTATCAAATTGTGCGTTGGCTTGTGTTAAAGCATTTTTAGCGTCTTCAATCGTAATATGATTTTCATGAGCAATGATTGAACAAACTTCAAGACAATTATAGGCAAAACGAATATCCCCTGAGGATAAACGAGCAATATGTTTAAAGACTTCTTCATCGCATGTATATTGATTATGATAGCCTTTTTCACTTTTTAAAGCTTTATGTAATCCTTGGATAATATGCTCTTTTTGAAGTGGCTTTACTTCAACGATTTGACATCTTGAGCGAATGGCAGGATTAATAGAATGATAAGGATTAGCTGTTGTACAACCAACAATAATAAGTAATCCACTTTCTACATAGGGAAGAAGATTATCCTGTTTCATTTTATTCATACGGTGAATTTCATCTATAATGACAAAAAGACCATTTGATAATTTTGCCTCTTCAATAATTAAATCCATTTCCTTTTTATTACCGGTTGAAGCATTAAAAGTACGAAAGGGCATATTTAAATCATGGGCAAGAGCCATAGCTAATGTTGTTTTACCACAACCAGGTGGTCCATATAAAATGACAGACATTGGATGATTTTTTTTAACAAATTTAGTAAAAAGTCCATTTTCACCAATAATATGTTCTTGTCCTAAAATATCCGATAAAGATTGAGGACGCATATTGTATGCAAGAGTTCCACTCATAAAATTCTTCCCCCTTTTTTTTAAATGAAGTATAATGATTATAACACTTTTAGAAAAAGAAAGGTAGAAATGAAATGAGATTAGTTATACAAAGAGTAAGCAAAGCAAGCGTTGAAATTGAGGGAAAAGTCAATGGGAAAATTGATGAAGGCTTCATGTTATTAGTAGGAATTACCAACGATGATAATAAAGAAGTTGTAGAAAAGATGGCGGATAAATTAATTAATTTGAGGATTTTCGAAGATGAAAATGAAAAATTAAATTTATCTTTAATGGATGTAAAAGGGGAAATTTTATCTATTTCACAATTTACTTTATATGCAAATTGTAAAAAAGGAAGAAGACCAAGTTTCTTGGATGCAGCAAAACCTGATCTTTCAAAACCGCTTTATGAATATTTTAATGAATATCTTGAAAAAAAAGGAGTTCATGTTGAAACGGGAATTTTTGGTGCTATGATGAATGTTTCATTAATCAATGATGGTCCAACAACAATTATTTTAGACAGTAAAGAAATTTTATAGCAAAAGAAGGCCACTAAAAAGGCCTTCTTTTGTTGTAAAAGCACAGTATATTAGTCAAAAAAGAAAAAAAGGTAAAAAAAGAGAGGGATAAAAAACATCGATACAGAGGGGAAAAAGGAAGGGAACAGGAAAAAAGATAAAAAAAGATAGAGAAAAAGCTTTACAAAAGGAGAAATGGATGGTAGTATAAATGAGCACTCGACGAGA